>JGI24712J26585_10000094_pt1 | contig 67107 bp, 47 predicted proteins | sample BioPla3DNA2_FD_26585 | JGI IMG/M metagenome (IMG submission 26585) | reverse complement strand
TCGAAGCTGTAAACGCATTTTTAAAGAACAATCTCATCAATCATATATAAAAATTATTTAACATTTTTGTGACAAAGGAGTTATTTAACATTTAACGACATCATATTACAGCACAGGTGTTTTATACAACTTTTTAGTTATGCTATAAATGTGAGACTATTTTTGTTTGTATGTTATTTATATGTTAACAATTAGTTAAAAGCATTATATTTGTAAATTAATTTATCACGCTATGGATTTTGATCCTGGGTTTTGGGAAGATAAAGCTATCAATCTCGTGTTTAGGTTTGAAAAAATGTTAAAATCAAACAAGGAGGAGTATTTTGATATTGACGACTTTATTGATATAATCGACACTTATTTAAGCTTAAACAAGGTTGATGCGGCAGAGAAAGCTGTTGATATTGCAATAAAATTCCATCCACTATCTGTCGATATAATAACATTGAAGGCAGAAGTACACATAAAGAAAAATGAATTAAATAAAGCATTCAAAATCCTAAAGTTTGCTCAAACGCTCAATGAAGACTCTATTGACTTGATTTTGACTTGGGGCTTCTATTATCATAAATGCCGACAAGATCAAAGGGCTAAAATGTTTTTCGAGAGAGCAATATCCAAATCCACCGGCGATGATTTAAAAGATACTTTGCTATTTATAGCGCGCTTTTATGGTGAAGAGAAAGAGTTACAACAATCAATAGAGTATTTAAATCGTCTGTATGATATAGATACAGAAAACTTAGATGTGATTTTTGAGCTGGCTAGTCTTTATTATGAAGTAGATGAATATGAGTCAGCACTATGGATGATTGATTTGGGACTGGATATTGACCCGTTAGATTTTCTGTTTTGGCAACTTAAAGGGGATGTTTCCCAATCTTTAAACCAAATTCCCGAAGCTATTGATGCCTACGAAAATGCGCTTGCAATAGAACCAGGTAACTATTTTGCATTTTACGGATTGTCGAACTTATATTTTTTACAAAAAGAGTATAAAAAATCGCTTGAGGTAAATAAGCTGTACACTGACGATTTTTTTGAAGACGAATATATCTATTATAATAACGGCTGTTGCTATTATGAAATGGGCGAATATGACAGAGCAATTGAGAATTTCAAAAAATCAATGACTTATGACCCAAATTCTGACCCATATTTGACTTGGCTTGGATTAGGGAAAACCTATTATAAACTTAAGGATTACAAGGAGAGTTATAAATATCTTAAAAAAACTCTTGACAAGAATCAAGATTTAGAATACGCATGGCTCTATTTAGGATACGTTCAGTTAGAACTTAGGCGTTATTCTGGTGCCGCTCGTTCATTTGAGAAAGCAGCATTATGTAATCCGAAAAATGATGAAGCATGGGACTGTTATTTTAAAACCACTTACAATTTCCTGGGAATAGATAAAGCCTACAAGGTTATTTGTAAAATAATAGAAAAGAATCCTGGTAAACCTGAATATATTTTGTTTAAAACTGCCTGTTTGATAGAGCTAAACCGAATTAACGAAGCAGAACAAGAGCTACGTATAGCAATAACAAAAAAAGCACCGTTTGAAGATTTTTTTATATTTTACCCCAAAATAAAGAACCTTGAAAATTTTATGCAGATCATAAAACATTAAATAAAAACAGATAAAATGACACCAACAAACAAGTTTCACTTCAGATGCCTTAAATGTAACTACATTATTAAAGATTTTAAAGAGTGGTTTAGCCACAACCAAATGTGTCCTAAGTGTAAACATAAATTTGTATTCACTGAATACAAACAGAATATTAGCAATGTAAAGGCTCTTATAGAAGATAAAACATATAAACAGAATGACTTTTGGCGTTATTTTGACTTCTTACCACTTAATAACAAAGAGAACATAGTAACATCAGAAGAGGGAGCCATTCCCGTTGAAGAGTGGAAGTTTTTAGCAGATTATGCAAAAAAACAGTATGGGATCGATATCGAGGTTTTTGCTTATAGAAACGACCTGAATAACGGAACAGGAACATTTAAAGATGTTGCAGCATCAGTTGCAGCGAGCGTGTTAAAAGAAAACGGAATTAAGGAGTACTGTATTGCAAGTACTGGAAATATTGCAAACGCCTATGCTCATTATTTTGCAAAAGCTGGCATATCATTATCTGTATTTATTCCTCAAGATGCGTTGGTGGCTAATGAAGCAGAGGTAAGTAGCTATGCACAACGTATTTATAGAGTCAATGGCGATTATGCGATGGCTAAAAATGTTGCAGCCCAATTTAACGAAAAATACAAAATTCTGATTTCAGGAGGGAATATTGACCCAATGCGCGTCGAAGCCAAGAAAACAATGGTTTTCGAATGGTTAAGACTGATGAAAAAGATGCCAACAGTATATGTTCAGGCATTAAGTGGTGGCACAGGACCAATTGCAATTGATAAAGCATATCACGATTTAAAAGAGACGGGTGTATTAGGAGATTTGCCACGTTTTATTATGGTTCAACCAGACCGATGCGCTCCAATGACAGCTGGATACCGTGAAGCTAAATCAAAAGGGTTTCCACAAGGTTGGTTGCAACAATATCCAATTATTGAGAATCCCGTAACTGCTGTACCAACCCTTGCAACAGGAAATCCGGGTACATATCCTATTATTGCAAACTTAGTACACAAGTCTAATGGCGATATTTTAGAGTTTTCAGAAAAAAATATCATTGATGTTGCACGATTAATAGCTTATGAAACTCACGTGCGTATAGGACCGGCTTCGTGTATCGGAGTAGGCGGATTTTTTGAAGCACTATATCACAATAATATCAAGAATGGTGATGTGGTCTTAATAAATATAGGAGAGGGAGTTAGACGTGCCCCTGAGCTTATGGAAGAGTTGATTTACACAACAAAACACATCAGCTCTATTGACGAATGTGAACGCTTTAGTCGTGATTCGTACAGAACACAGCTCTGGAAACCATTTTATGAATATGACAAAATAGCAATTAAAAACATCTAAAAACAACCTATATGCGTGAATATTTTTTGGCCTTTATTAAAGGCATAGGAATGGGAGCTGCAAACGTAATCCCAGGAGTTAGTGGGGGTACTATAGCATTTATAACAGGAATATTTGAACGCCTGGTAAATGCATTAAAGTCCTTTAATTTTACGGCTATAAAATTGTTTTTTACAGGGAAATTTAAAGAATTTGCAAAACATATTGACTTATACTTCTTACTATCAGTTTTTTTAGGAATAGGTATTAGTATTATTACTTTTGCCAAGCTACTACAATATCTGTTTGAGAATTATGAAGTAATGGTATGGGCATATTTCTTCGGACTTATACTAGCGTCAGTTTATTACGTTGGCAAAACTATCTCTAAATGGACATGGAGCGTTATAACCGTGTTTATTATAGGTTTTGTTATTGCATTTGCATTTACGATGTTAACCCCTGCACAAGAGACAAATACAGTACCCTATAATTTCTTTGCTGGAGCAATTGCTGCTTGTGCCATGATTTTACCAGGATTGAGTGGTTCATTTGTTCTTTTGTTAATGGGTAACTATCAGCTTATTATGATAGACTCTGTCAGCAACTTCGATTTTTCAGTGTTAATTCCAGTAGTTATTGGAGCTGTTTTGGGAATTATAGCTTTCAGTTATTTCCTTAGCTGGATATTTAAAAAATATAAAGACCAAACAATATCTTTGATGACAGGTTTTATATTAGGTTCGTTAGCCGTAATATGGCCCTGGAAAAATGTAGTAAGTACATATATTGACAAATATGGCGCAACACGACCACTAAAAACTATAAACGTTATGCCTGAAACTTATGGAACATATAATAATACAGATCCACATCTTTGGCAGGCTGTACTATTAATGATACTCGGCATAATAACAATAGTTGTAATAGAATATATAGCTGCAAAATCAAAAAAGCAATCTAAATCAGAATAATGTCATGGAAAGTTTAATTATTGAACAAACTGATACGTCACCTAGAGTAGTGTTTGATCCGGGGAAACAAACCTACGAGATTATAGGACGTTCGTTTCCTGAAGACCCCTATTCGTTTTTTGAACCCATTCTTGAATATATAGAAAAAGTATTTCCAGCAATTGATCATCCTGTGAGATTAATAATAAATACAGAATATTTTAATTCAGCTTCAAGTCGTTACATACTAATTGTTTTTAGGAAACTAGCCGAATTTTATGCTGCAGGCAAGTCGATAAAAGTAGTATGGCAATATTATGATGAAGATCTTTACTCAGACGGCATGTTGTATCAAAATTTAGTAAAATTACCATTTGAGTTCGTTTTTGTTGATAGTTAGTGGCACAAATTCCGAAGAAATATTTAATGCTTTATAGTAACTGTGTTATCTGTAGCGAGCCTTTGATATATAAAAAAGTGCTGGTTACAAAGAGATGTTATCATTGCGGTATAGAAGTGAGAACAAACACAGTCTGCACAAATGGACACTTTGTTTGTGATGAATGCTCAAGACGTGATGTTTATGACATGATTATTAGCGAGTGTTTGAATTATGATGGAATTAACCCAATAGAGTTAGCAAACAAAATAATGAGTTCAAATATTGTAAAAACACACGGACCCGAACATCATTTAATAGTACCAGCCGTTATGCTAAGCGTATATTTGAACTATAAAAAACAGTCTGAATTAAAAAATGAGATGCTCGATGATGCAAAAAACCGTGCATTGAAAATACATGATGGCATTTGCGCAACACATGGAGTATGTGGAGGAGCAATAGGGGTAGGTTTGTTTTTTAGTATTATACTAGAAGTTAATGAGTTAGATATACAAAACTATTCATACATAAATAGTGCTACAGCCAGTACGTTAATTAATGTAGCAAAGTATGGAGGTCCGAGGTGTTGTAAACGAAGTACATATTTTGGAATACTGCAAATCAGGAATTTTTTAGCAGACGATTTTGATATCAAGCTTCCACTACCCGATAGTGTAAAGTGTACATTTTTTCCTGAAAATATAGAATGTACCAAAGAAAATTGCCTTTTTTATTAACATAAAAACACAAATAATATGGAATCGAATACCTTAATAGAACTAATAGGATACACTGCTTCTGTAATACTGGTTATCAGTATGATGATGAGTTCATTTGTAAAGCTGAGAATTGTAAATTTGGTAGGAGCATTTTTATTCTCAGTGTATGGATTTATTATTGGTTCCTACCCGGTTGGATTTTTAAATGGATTGATAGTCATTATTAATATTTATCAAGTTTACAGACTTAAAAACCAAAACAAAGAACTCAAAATTATACAACTACCTGTCGATAGTGAGTATGTAAAAAGCTTTGTTAAGCATTACAAGAAGGAGATAAAACACTATTATCCTGATTTTGAGTTCGAAACAAATGCATTAGACACGTGTATTGCCATACTTAGGAATATGAATATTGCAGCCATAATACTTGGAAAGAGAGACGAAAACCAATGGCTAAACATAAAGCTGGATTTTGTTGTTCCACAGTATCGTGATACTAAAGTAGGACAACATCTTTTTGTGTTAAATAAGCAATATTTTAAAGATAAAGGTTTTTCTAAGATTATTATTGCAGGGAAAAATAGACAACGTGAGCAATACTTACGTGAAGTCGGATTTTTATCTATCGATAATGATAAGTTTGAACTGAAACTATAAAAAGATAAAAGAGGAACGAGGTTGCTAACTACCAATTTAACTTTAAAACTTTCAATTTATAGCTCAATCAGTAAGTATAAAAGCGTATTATATACAGCAATAAAAGAGGTATCTTCGCAAAAAATAAAAATGGTACAATTATGATGGATATTTTCGAAAAAGTAAAAGCAGACAGAGGACCTATAGGTCAATATCAAAAGCAAGGACATGGCTATTTTGCATTTCCAAAGTTAGAAGGTCCCATTCAACCAAGAATGATTTTTAACGGAAAAGAGGTATTAACCTGGAGTTTAAATAATTATTTAGGATTGGCAAATCACCCCGAAGTTCGCAAAGCCGATGCCGATGCAGCAGAAAAATTTGGCATGGCTTATCCCATGGGAGCGAGGATGATGTCTGGTCAAACTAAATATCATGAAGAACTTGAACGCAAATTGGCAAAATTTGTAGGAAAAGAGGATGCTTTTCTTTTGAACTATGGCTATCAAGGCATGGTTTCTATAATTGACTCAATGGTTGATCGTAATGACGTGATAGTTTATGACAGCGAATCACACGCTTGTATTCTCGATGGTATGAGACTTCATATCGGAAAACGTTTTGTTTTTCCTCATAATGACATGAGTAGCCTTCGCAAACAGTTAGAACGAGCAACAAAATTAGTTGAAAATACCAATGGCGGAATTTTAGTTATTACCGAAGGTGTATTTGGTATGGCTGGCGATTTGGGAAATTTGAAAGAAATTGTCGCCTTGAAAAAAGATTTCAAATTCAGGTTACTCGTTGATGACGCGCATGGCTTCGGCACAATGGGTAAAACAGGAGCAGGAGCTGGTGAACATTATGGAGTGCAAGATGAAATTGACCTCTACTTTGCCACATTCGCTAAATCAATGGCAGGCATAGGAGCTTTTATTGCTGCTGAAAAAGACATAGTTGATTATTTGCGCTACAATATGCGCTCGCAGACATTTGCAAAATCATTGCCAATGCCTATGGTTATTGGAGCTTTAAAACGATTAGAACTCTTACAAACAAAACCAGAGCTAAAAGCTAATCTTTGGAAAATAGTAGATGCCCTACAATCAGGTTTAAAAGAGAGAGGATTTGATATTGGCGTGACAGAGTCGCCGGTAACACCAGTTTATATGCATGGAGGCGTTATCGAGGCGACTAGTTTGGTAATGGACTTACGAGAAAATTACGGAATATTTTGTTCGGTTGTAATATATCCTGTAATACCTAAAGGTGATATTTTATTGAGATTAATTCCAACCGCAGTGCATACTTTAGACGATGTTAAAGAGACACTTGATGCGTTTGATGCATGTCGTGAAAAACTTGTAAAAGGACATTATAAACAAGACAAATTCCCTGTTATACCAAAAGGTTTATAAATATTAATGATTAACTTAAAGGCGGGTAAAGGCATTGACTTTTATCCGCCTTTGTGTTTTATGATTTAATCTATTTATTAAAAAAATAAGCGTAAAATCAAGTATTAAATGCAACATTGTTTAGTTAAGATATAAAAACAATTTTGTATTTTTGTGAATCTTCAAATCTTGATAATATGAAAATATTACTACTTTTATATGTTCTTGCAGTAGCTTTATCTAGCGTTGTTAATGGACAAATTAACAAGTATGGTCTGTCTGAGCTTCAAAACTACACTATTAAAGAGTATGAAGGTGAAGAGCAAAACTGGTCAGTAGTTCAGGATAAAAGAGGAGTTTATTACATAGGGAAAACATCTGAGGGTATCATGGAGTTTGATGGAACTAACTGGACAAAGATACCCGTACCTAACACGTCAATGATAAGAGCACTTGCAGTCGGAAACGACGGAATGGTTTATGTTGGAGCAATAGGAGAAATAGGAAGATTAAAACCAGATAAAAACGGTACACTCTATTATGAATCATTGTTACCATATTTCAGAGATACGATTGTTAGAAACAACTTTATTGCAGATGTCTGGAAAGTATATAATTACAAAAACCAGATACTATTTTCTACACGACAGCAATTAGCGTTCTTTGATGGCGATTCTGTATCGGCAATTGAGATGGGAGGATCACGTAGTACCGGAAATTTTATGACTTTTGTTGCTGATGACGACATATATATTGGAAGCTTTACAAAAGGATTACATAAATTAGTTGGCGATACAATAGAAGTTGTACCAAATTCCGAGATACTTAGAGAAAAAAACATTTTTGCAATAGTAGAATATGATAAGGACACTTTGCTTATAGCAACAGCCTGGAGCGAGTTTTATTTATTTGACCCCCAAAATAATGTTTTTAAACCCTGGACACTAAAAGGTAATTTGGTTAATTATATAAACGAAAAAGAAGCCATGTTTTATAGCGGTATAAAAATGGCTAACGGTAATTTTGCATTCGGCTACGTTGTTGGAGGCAAATGTAGTTATATCGAAGTGAATAAAAAAGGCGAAGTGCTAAGCCTCTTAAACACCGAGCTTGGGCTTAATGACGAAAGTGTTACATCTCTTTTTCAAGAATCGTCGGAGTTTAGTGACAAACCAATACTATGGCTCACATTAAACAATGGCATTGCAAACCTTGATGTTAGTTCTCAGATAAAAAAGTTTGACGAAATAAACGGACTTAACGGAATGATACTAGATATCATTGATTTTGAGGGACGGATTTATGTGGCAACAATGTCTGGTTTATTTGCAAGCACAGTTGACGAACTTGGAGTGCTGACATTCAGGCAGATAGATGATATTACAGCTTTAACGTGGACATTGTTAGATTTTAAAGACCCAAAAACTGGAAAGAACATTCTTTTGGCTGGAACGGGAGGACGTGATGGAGTGTATGAAGTGAAAGGATATAGAGCTAAACGCATTTTCAAAGATACACAAAGACACATGCCAGCGTTGATAACAAAGAAATTAATTCAATCTAAAAAACAACCAAACAGAGTATATATTGCCCTTGAAGGCGGGTTTACATGGATGGATTATGTTAATGGAAGTTGGATTACAACCAATATAGCTTTTAATCATCAAGTTTTACGAGGTGACTTTAGAAGTATAGGCGAAGATAATGACGGAAATGTTTGGATTGGAAGCTATTTAAAAGGAGTGTATAAGTTTGAAGAGTTCAATATAAGTGATACTCTGAATCTTTATTCAACAGAACGAGGATTACCCTCATATTGTGGTCAGTTGATAGTTGATTTTGACGATAAGGTTTACTTCGGTGCCGATGACGGAATGTACGAATATGATAAAGAGAAAGACCTGATGGTACAAACCAATGATTTTGGAGGATTGTTAAAAGATCGTCATATCCACAGGATTGTTAAAACTCCTTATGGTTATGCAATAGCAGAAGCATCTGAAGAACAAAAGGTTGTTGAAATAATTAGCAAAAAAGATGGAGAGTGGATTACTAATGGCTATCCATTCAAGATTATTCCAAACGTAACTGCTGACGCTTTGTATGTTCAAGATTCGTTGTTGTATATTGGAGCATCAACAACATTATACGTATACAATCTCAATGACACCCTTGATTACACGCGTTTAAGCAAGTCAAAGAAATCATACGATGTAATACTTAGAAAAGTTTTTGCAGGTGACAGCCTGTTATATGGTGGAGCATTTTACAAACAAACTGAAGATGGTAAGTTGAGAATCGTTGATAAACAGTTGGAGCATAACATTCCACAGATTGAGTATGTCAACAATAGTTTGAATATTGAGTGGTCGGCATTGTGGTTCTTACAGCCGGAAAAAACACAATACAGCTATAAGCTTGAGGGGTATAGAGATCAATGGTCAAATTGGAGTTCAGAGCACAAAAAAGATTTTACTAACCTTAACGAGGGATATTATACTTTTTACGTAAAGGCAAGAAATGTTTATGGTGTTGAAAGTAACGTAGCTCAATTTTCTTTTAATATACTACCACCTTGGTATAGAACAATATACGCGTATTTGGGTTATGTTTTAATACTGCTTTTAGTTGTTATTGCAATTGTTAAAATATACACTCGAAGGCTTATAGCTGAAAAAGAACGATTGGAAAGAATCGTTGCAGAAAGAACTGCCGAAGTTGTAGCACAAAAAGAAGAAATAGAGGCTCAAAGCGAGAAAATTTTCCAACAAAACGAACATATAAAAAGTAGTATTAATTACGCAAGTAAAATTCAGAATGCTGTTTTACCACCATCTGAAGTTATTACACGCGTTTTTGGTGATTACTTCATACTATATTTGCCACGAGATATAGTTAGCGGTGATTTTTATTGGGTTGCGGAAATTAGAGGACTAAAATATTGTGCAGTTGCAGACTGTACAGGTCACGGTGTACCAGGAGGATTTATGAGCATGATGGGAATATCATTTTTAAACCAGATTATCGGTCAGGATATAACCCTTAACGCAGGAGAAATTTTGGATCATTTAAGAGATAATATTATTCGTTCTCTTCACCAAACAGGCAAAGTAGGAGAAAACAAAGATGGTATGGACATCGCGCTTTACATTATTGACCCCAAAACAAATGTTTGCCAATTTGCAGGAGCCAATAACCCACTAGTTCTTATAAGAGACAATGAAGCAATTGTATATAAACCAGATAAGATGCCGGTAGGTATTCACGTAAAAGAAAATGATCCATTTGAAAATCAAGAAATAATTCTTGAGGATGGAGATGTTATTTATACATTCTCAGACGGATACGTTGATCAATTTGGAGGTCCCGATAAAAGGAAATTTATGAGCAAACGATTTAGAGAGCTATTAGTCGAGATTCATAAAGAACCTATGGAAGAACAACATAGAATTCTCGATCAAACTTTACTAGATTGGCACGAAGGAATTGATAGAATTGATGACGTTGTTGTGATGGGATATAGACATAAAATAAACGGTACGAGTTAAAAACTAATTGCTTTAAATAGCTTGAGCATGAATGGTTGTAAATCTCGTTCATGCTTTTTTTTAAAATATAGCTGTAAAAATTAAATATATGATAGTAGTAACTGGAGCGGCAGGTTTTATCGGTAGTAATTTAGTTAGCAAGTTAAATTCAAACGGGTTTAAGGATATAGTTGTCGTAGACGATTTTTCAAATCCTGATAAGAATAAAAATATCGAATCAAAACAGATAAGTGCGCGAGTTGACAGAAATAGATTTTTCGACTGGATTGATGCTAATCATCGTTGGGTCCAATTTGTTTTTCATATTGGAGCAAAATCGGCAACAGTAGGATTCCCTAAATCTGTTTATGATGAACTAAACTTCAACTATAGCAAAACAGTTTGGACTAAATGTGTAGAGTACGGATTACCGCTTGTTTACGCCTCAAGTGCTGCTACGTACGGAGCAGGAGAACTTGGCTATGACGATAGCCACGAAATAATTCCAAAGCTCAGACCTTTAAACGACTATGGACACTCAAAAAACGACTTCGATATATGGGCATTACAACAAGTAAAGAAACCGTATTTCTGGGCGGGATTGAAGTATTTTAACGTATATGGACCAAACGAATACCATAAAGGTCGTATGGCTTCCGTTATATTTCACGCTTTCAACCAAATCAATGAAACAGGGAAAATGAAACTTTTCAAGTCTCATAAATCTGAATATGTTGATGGTGGTCAAATACGTGATTTTGTGTATGTTAAAGACCTGTCGGAAGTAATGTGTTTCTTAATGAATAACAGAAAAGATAGCGGAATATATAATGTAGGAACGGGCAAAGGAAGAACGTTTTTAGATTTAATACGTAATACATTCTCAGCAATGGGCAAACCGGAAAACATCGAGTTTATACCAATACCTGAAGATATAAGAGAAAAATATCAGTACTTTACTGAAGCGAACATGAGTAAACTTCGAGGAATAGGTTATGATAAAGAATTTTATTCACTCGAAGATGGAGTCCATGACTACGTGAAAAACTATTTAATTAAGGCTAAATATATCTGATATTATGTTTAGAATATTAAATAATATAATACATCAAATAAAACGAAGGGAATTCTTTATCGGCTATTTATTTGCCTTTTTAATAGTTTTTATGTCAGCGTGTTCGAAAGAGGATAGGGAGCTAGAAGCATTTAACTTACTTGAAACTGTTACGGATATTGAAGGAAATCAATACAGGATAATTAAGATCTACAATCAAACTTGGTTTGCAGAAAATTTAAAAACCACTACTTTTAACGATGGCACTCCCATTAACGATGGAGCCGATAGTGTTGTGTGGTCAAGTACTGATTCGGCGTTATACTGTTGGTATTCAAATAATCCCAGGCAATACAAAGATGTCTATGGGGCTTTATACAACTGGCATGCTGTAAAAAGCGAAAAATTATGTCCAAAAGGCTGGAAAGTCCCCGATGAGGAAAATTGGCAATGGCTTGTCGATTCACTCAAGGGAGAAAATGTAGCTGGAGGTAAAATGAAACATAGTGGAAATCTTTACTGGACAGCAACAAATACTGGTGCGACAAATTCATCTGGATTTCGAGCATTACCCGGAGGATACAGAAATATTGCATCGAAATATAAAAACCTTAAAGATTATGGTTTTTGGTGGTCAGCATCAAATCAGGGTGACAGCAGTGCCTGGTACCATTGTTTATACTACTATTCAGCAAAAATATACAAAAATCACACAAAACATAATATGGGTTTCTCTGTGCGTTGTGTAAAAGTAGATTAACTTGACTTTTGTAAGCTAACGTATGGGTTGAGTTAATTTATTATTGTGCTCTGAGGGTTGCTATCTTTATGTTGTTCTATAAGTATTGTACGTTGTACATCATCGTCGTAATGTAACGTCCACTTGTCTGTTTCTAATAAATTGCGGTACAGTTCACGACCTATGTATCTGGTTCTCTCAAGTTTAATTCTAACTCCTTTGGCACTCCATCTGTAAAACTCATGTTCGTAGTCTGAACTTTCATCCCAGCGGCGCATAGGCACATATTCAGGTTCAACTCCCAACTTATTGCTCACAACTTTAATGGCACTGTGGATTCGATAATCAGGAATATTGTGCCGTTCAATGGAATATATTTGGTTGTAACCTATTATTTTAATTTTTATGTCTTTGTCTTCTTTGAGTTCACAATCTTCGATAGTATATGTGTCGAAATCGTATATTCCGCGCGTTTTCAACAAGTCGCGGTCAACTAAATCGCCGATAGAAAAACCATCTATTTCAAATTTCTCACGTTGAAAATTGTTGGTTGGTTTTGGTTTGATTTTATTTTTTGAAACGCAAATTTTGGGGAAGCTTTGTAGATAAAGAATTAGCTTAGGTTTGTCGTTAATGTAAATGAAATCGTAAAAAGCAGTATCTGTAATAATTGTATCACCTGTGACTTCAAAAGAGCGTCCGTCATTATACACACCCTTTTCACGCACCAAACTATAAATAATCATTGAGTCGCTTAATATAATCGGGAAAGTAGTATCACCGACTAAAGCCTGCTTTTCAAAATCATAGTACTTGGCCGAAATTGAAGAGTCGTTTCGAAGGAATAATTCACCTGCAATGTACCATTCGTTCCCAATAAAGTATTTACGGAGCCTTGAACTAGATGTGTCGCAACTTGAAAAAATAACGACAATAATGAAAAGAAAAATAGGTAGTGATTTGTATTTCATATGTCTGTAATTTTATTGGTTTAAGGTTAAAATGTTATTAAATAATAATGTTTTGTATGTCAAACATAATTAGTCGTATTCACACTATTTTATATTAACTATAAAACACAACGCTAATATACAAATTTAATGTAATAATTTTAAAATAAGGCAATTTAATTTAAAAAATAGCTTTAACAAAGCTAAAGTTCATTATATTTTAGAGTGCTTTATAATTTATGACTTGTATATTGTTTTGTGTTTACAATTTCATATATTTGCTTATAATATTGTTAGTTGTAAGTTGCACTATAAATCTATGTAACATATTGTTAATCACTTGTATGAGTAGTTCGAAAGTGCAAGTTGTCTATTAAGTCACAAATCGATAAATTACAAACATATGAAAAGAGCATTGGTGTTAACAGGAGGTGGAGATTGTCCTGGTTTGAACGCAGTTATTCGTGCTATAGTAAAACGTGCTGCACAAGAGCGTGATTGGGAAATAATAGGTTCAATACAAGCCTTTAATGGAGTTTTGTGGGAACCCACCGAAATAAAAATTCTTACTGAAGAGAATGTTGCAGGTATTCATATTCAAGGAGGGACAATCATCGAAACTACTAATAAAGGAGGTCCTTTTGCGTGGCCTATTAAAAATAAAGATGGCACAACCTCAACAGTCGATCGTAGTGATGAGTTAATTAGGAAGCTTCAGTTTCTTGGTGTTGATGCAGTTATCAATATCGGAGGAGACGGTTCACAGCGTATATCTCAAGCTCTATATGAAAAGGGTCTTAATATTATCGGGGTACCCAAAACTATTGACAACGACCTTTCGGCTACTGATGCTACTTTCGGTTTCCAAACTGCAGTACAAATTGCAACCGAAGCTGTAGATAAGCTTGTTACAACAGCTGCCAGTCACAATAGGGTTTTTATAGTTGAAGTAATGGGACGTGATGCTGGCTGGATAGCTCTACATGCAGCAGTGGCTGGTGGTGCCGATTTGTGTTTAATTCCAGAGATACCTTATGATATAAATATTGTAACTGAAAAAATTAACAGCAGATTTAGGCGCGATAGAGGATTTGCAATAGTCGTAATTGCAGAAGGTGCTATGGCCAAAGAAGGGCATGCTACCATTCAGGAAGATGGTGTAACAGGATTTAAAAATGCAAGATATGGAGGAGTAGCGGTAGCTTTACGGCATCAATTGATTAGTGCAGGATGTAATCACGATATAAGAGAGACTGTTTTGGGTCACTTGCAACGTGGGGGCATACCCATTGCCTACGATAGAGTTTTGGCTACTCAGTATGGTGTTAAAGCTTTTGAAATGGTTTTGGAAGAAAAGTATGGACATATGGTTGCATACAGACATCCCGATATTATTTCAGTTCCGTTGACTGAAGCGATTTCAACATATAATACTGTACAAAAATATCATTATCTTGTCAACGCTGCAAAAGGAGTTGGAATATCCTTTGGTGTGTAGTAGAGACGGAGCATGCTCCGTCTCTACTAAATGCAAGGTGTTTTAGATTACAGATTACTAAACCTTTCTGCTTCCTGTATCTTGCTTTCAGTACCAAGGTCAAACCATCCAATTTGTGAATGTTCATATGCGATAACAGGTTTTTTGTGGCAAATATCTAACCAGGAGTCTATTATGCTAAATTTTCCTGTTCTTTGCTCAATTTCGAAATAATCTGTTGAAACCCATTGAACACCGCTATATGCAAGAAGCTTATTGTTTTTAGTGTAGTTTTCCGCCTTTCGTAATTCTCCTGTTTCAGTATTTGTCCAGCCACAAAGCTCATTTTCAGAGTTAAAAATTAATTTGCGTTTCGATTTGCGTTGACTAACCGCAAGTGTCATCAATGCTTTTCGATTAGTGTGCTGTACAAGCATTTCACATGGATTAAATGGCAAAATAATGTCAACATTATGGACTAAAAAAGGATCATCGTTCCGCAAAAACTCTTTCGCTTTTATTAATGCTCCACCCGTGTCAAGCAACATTTTTTCTTCGTCGCTAAAACTTATTTTAAGATTTGGAAAGTTATTTGATAAGTGGCGTTCCAGCATTTTTCCGTGATGGTGCAGGTTTACCACAAAATTTGAAAAACCATAACTCAACATTTTGTTTATCAAAAGATAAATCATGGGGGTCTTGTTCACTTCCACCAAGGCTTTTGGTCTGTTTTTAGTCAATTGGCCCAAGCGGCTACCAATGCCTGCAGCGAGAATGAAAAGCGTTAGATTTTCGGAATATCTCTGTGCCATAAGTGAACGTCAAACCCATTAAATTCGAGGCGTTTAGCAACTTCTTCTGCACAATATACAGAGCGATGTTGTCCCCCTGTACAGCCAAAAGCAGCAAAAAGGTATAGGTAGCCTTGACTTTCGTAAAGCGTAGCATGCCTTTCAATAATTTGATAAGCAGCTTTTATAAAATTCTCAACTTCGTCATAAAGTCTCATATAGTCAATCACTTTTTTGTCTTTCCCTGTCAGATGTTTGTAGCCATCAATCCTTCCGGGATTTTGCAACCCACGGCAATCAAAAACGTATCCGCCACCATGTCCTGATAAATCAATTGGATAGCTACCGTTAGCATATGAAAAGCTGCAAATATTTACCGTAAGACCTGTAGTTTTAATTTTATGTTGTTGATGCTCTTGTTGCTTGTTTATGAAGTATATACAACTATTTAATTCAGGATATTTTTTGCCTAAATCGGTATTTTCCCAATGTTTAACTAACTGTTTTATGCCCGAAGGGAGACTTTTTATAAAATGAGACCTGCGTTCGATTAAACCTCTGAAGCCGTAGGCACCAAGAACTTGTAGAAGTCTTAATAGGATGACTTCGTCTACATCGCGATAAAAGTACTCTTGACTTTTTGGCAGTGTCTTTTGCAGTTCAATGATGTACGATTTAATTAAACTCTCTTTATCTTGTTCTGACAATTCGGCTAACGCTTGCCAAAGAATACTTACCACGTCATATTGCAAAGGACCGTGACGACCTCCCTGAAAATCAATAAATACAGGTTTTCCATTGTCAATCATAATATTTCTTGACTGAAAATCGCGGTACATAAATCCTCGCATTGGTATAGAAGCAATTTTTGATGATAGCTTTTCAAAATCATCTTCCAAAGCGATTTCGTTAAATGGAACAGACCTTACTTTAAGAAAGTTATACTTAAAATAATTCAAATCCCACATTATGGAACGTCTGTCGAACTCTTTAGGAACATTACAATATTCAAAGATATTGGGTTCTTTAATAAATGATGTTTGAAAATGTGCTAAGTATTTGATAGATTGTTCAAAATATTCGTAAACAGACTTTTCTAAATTACCGGCTTCATCTTTTTTTATTAAGTCAAACAAAGTGTTTTTTCCATTGTCGGAACACAAATAGTATTGTTTACTTTTATCAATTCCAAATATGACCGGTACAGGTAAACTTTGTTTTTGAAATACACCTTGTAGTTTAATAAAAGCCTCGTTTTCTGGAACATTAGGGTTAAATACACCTAATATTGTTTTGTCGTTTTTTAAAAACAACCTAAAATATTGCCTTTCGGAGCCACCTTGTGGCATTTTTTCAACTTTTTCTAACTCCTCACTGAGGTGTTCTTTGCAAAGATTATAAAATACTTTATACATTATCTGTAATACTTTTATTGCACTAATTTAACAGGTTTTATTGAAGAATCCAATTCTGATGCTTTGTTAAAAGCTTTTTGAGCCTCTTCGTATTTTTTCAAATTATAGAGCGTAATAGCCAAATTATAAAATAGTTGACCATCATTAGGAAAACGTTTGACCGCATCGGAAAGCAATGCTTCCGATTTTGTATAATCGCCTTGCATTCCATACGTTATCCCAAGATCGCGTATAGCATTTTTATTATTGGGGTTTGATTTTACTGCCTTTTCTAAAAATAGGGTTCCTTGTGTATAATCACTCTTATTTTTAGAGTATAGAAGTCCCAAATTATAAGTAATTTCAAATCGGCTAGAATCAATACTATATAGTTTAGTGTACGTGTCAATTCTACTGTCAATATCAGAAATACTTTCAACTACAATAAGTGCATTTTTCCATGCGTGCGCGTGGCTTGGCGACTTTTTAAAAATATCAAAATACCAACGCATAGCCGAATCGGGCGATTGCAGTTGGAATACCACATTCCCTTTTAAAAGTCTGGCATCGTTGTAGTTAGGATGAATTTCTAATGCTTTGCTCAGATATTTATCGGCTTCAACTAAAATATCGTGCTGTTTTTCTTTATCTTTCTCTTTTTGAGCCTTTTCAAAAAGCATTCCCCCCATAGTTGTATTGCTTTTTGCTGAGTTAGATGATGTCTTCACATCGGTTGAGAATAGAGTGGCATCGTCGTACCAAACTTTGTTACGAGAATATACTTTAAATGATGTGAGCGCAGTAATTAATATCAAACCTGATATTGCAATTTTTTTGTTTTTCTGTAGTAACCAACTCAAAAACCAAGCCAATCCAAATGCAAAACTAATGGAAGGTATAAACATAAAACGTTCGTTCATAAAGGTTCCTACTGTAAATAGTAGGTTTGACATTAACACGAAAGTTGCAAGAAAGAAAATTATCCAAAACGAAGCGTAATAACGTCTCTTCAATCCATATAAAGCTATGAAAATCATAACTATAAAAATCAATAGCGATAAAATCGCAATTAGTGATGTTGGTTCAACCAACCGGACGTGGTACGGATAATAGTCGAATGTCAGCGGATGCGGCATAAATAGCAGTTTCAGATACCAAACAAATGTAAATAGTATTGTTGCATATTTTTGACCCACAGAAGCGTCAGCAAAAGGATTGTTCATCAACTCATCGCCTGGGTCGAATGAGAACGAGCCTAAAACATTTTGTCTTATGATAACAAAAGCAAGTGCACCTATAAATAAAGGAACTACAGCGATTATTGATTTACGTAGTTTGGCGTGATTGAAAAACCAAAGCGAGAAAGGTATTACGAATACAAATGCTACAGCATGTTCTTTGCTCATGCTCCCTAAGAAGATATATAAAGAGGCTAAAATCAGATGTTTAGTTTTATCGGTTTTAATCCATTTGAAAACTGATAGCCACGCTAACAGCGCAAACAGCAGTGTCATAAGCTCATCTCGCCCTTTGATATTTGCTACCGCCTCCGTGTGGATTGGATGTATTGCAAACAGAAATGCTGTAAGCCATGCAATCTTAAGCCATTGATTGTTTGCGTTTGGAATCAATTCACGAAGCACCAACAGAAGTAATACGACAATTATTGCATATATAACAATATTGATAAAATGACCAACCACTGGGTTAAGTCCAAAAAACTGATATTCAATGGCAAATGTAATAAGTGATAGTGGCCTGTATCTTCCACCTGCAACCAAATCTTGTTGTGAACCGAAAAAACCTTGAAAAGTATCGTTTTTAAGTATGTCGGGAATGCCACTCAATCCCTTTTCTACATGTTGATTTTTTGTAATTACAATGGCATCATCAAGTGCATACTGGTTTCTTAGCGTATTGAAATTGAGCAATACAACTATTATGACCAACGTCCATTTTTGCAATTTCAGATTTTCAAAAAATCGCACGTTTCTTTACTTTTGAGTTTCGGTTGCAATTTACTTACTTTTTAGATATTTGCACAATGTAAACTTTATTTTATAGGACTGTTTTATCTGTGGTGTTAAATAAATAAACCTCTTGTGAAACAACGATTTCACAAGAGGTTTTCAATATTTGTGCCCAGAACAAGACTCGAACTTGCACATCCTTACGGACACTACCCCCTCAAAGTAGCGTGTCTACCAATTCCACCATCTGGGCTTAGACATGTTTTTAAGGACTGCAAATTTATATATTTTGTTTTATTTCTGCAAATAGGAGATTCAACTGACAAATACAAATATTTTTACGTAAACAATGTTCTTATTGTAAAAAAATATTAACTTTGTCGGACTACAGGTGAGACGTTTTCCTTATTCGGAAAACACTCTTAAAAGGGAATCGGGTGCAAATCCCGGACAGTTCCCGCTGCTGTAAGCTCTTTTTTAGATTTCGGAAACTCTCCGCCACTGTTTTTTAACGAAATGGGAAGGCATCCGAAATTAGAGTAAGTCAGAAGACCTGCCTGTTGAAAACATAGTTGTAGCTTTCGGGATAAAAGCGTAAAATGGGTCAGAGGTCTCTGCATAATACAGAAAAACAATTTCCCAAAACGCATTTCGTTGGTTACAAATGTTTTAAGAGTTTAATTTTAAACCATTTGTAATAGTGAGATTTTTTAAATACTGTTTATTTTTTGTAGCAACTTTTTCGCAAATAGTTGTACAGGCGCAAGATTTTATCGACACACTATTGTTAAATGAGATAGTTGTTGTTGAAAAAGTCAATTATGCAAAAGTACCGGGACAATCGTCACAAAATCTCACTGCAATAAAAGGCAAAAGTAGCTATGTTTTGAATTTGGGCGAAGCATTGGAGCAAAATACCTCTGTAAACATAAGGTCTTATGGATTGTCGGGAATTTCGACGGTTTCAGTGAGAGGAGCAGGAGCATCACATACGGGGGTAGTGTGGAATGGTATTAATATACAGAATATTCAGACCGGACAATTTAATTTTGCCTCGTTACCAATCGCATCTGCCGACAAAATAATGCTTGTAAAAGGCGGAACAGGTGCACAGGTTGGCAGTGGAAGTATTGGTGGAACAGTGTTTATAGACAATCATTTGTCCCTTGATGATGAAATAAAAGCCGAGCTGACGTTAACGGCAGGGATGTTAAAACAGTATGGGCAATATTTATCGATAGAAAAGTCGAGTAAAAGGTTTGCTACAAGATTACTATTATCAAACTCAACCGCTGAAAATGACTTTACCTATATAAATACTTCGAGATTTGGTAGTCCGGTTGATACAAACACGAACGGTGCCTTTTCAAAGTTATCAGCGCTTAGTAGTTCAAAGCTTTTATTAGGCAAAAAAAGTGCAATCAACTTGCATTTATGGTTTACAAAGCAGCACACCGAAGACGCGGGTACAATGCTTATCCCACCAAAGGGACATTATACAAATGATGACAACATACGTTCAGTGCTACACTGGGAGTGGTGTAACAATAATCTTTCCATCGATTTTCGTTCGGCATATCTTTATGGATATATGAAATATGCAGGCGATATAGTTTCTAACCACTTCACAAACAATCAATTAAACGAAATTTCTATTGGGCAAGATAACACATTAATTGAATGGAAAGCCACTATAAATCAGTCATTAGAATGGATGACAAGTACCGATTTGCAAAAAAATCCTAAAAGAAACAGATATTCCATGTACGGTATTGCTAAATATCTATGGAAACGGCTTGAGGCAGCTTTGATTGTTAGACAAGAGGTTGTTAATAATAAATTTATTCCTTTTACTCCTGCAATTGGTGTTGATTTCTCGGCAAGTGAAAAAATAACTATTTCGTCTTTTGTTTCAAGGAGTTATAGGTTGCCAGCTTTTAATGATTTGTACTGGACAGGCTGGGGGAATCGAGATCTAGTTCCCGAAGATGCCATAAACAAAGAAGTTTCAGTAAAATATTCAAACAACGTTGGAAAGTCGCGTTACTTTGCTCAATTAACGGCATTTCATAATGACATTAGTGATATGATTGTATGGCTACCATACGGCTCTATTTGGAAGCCGGAAAACCAGGACAGTGTTGTAAGCTTCGGAATAGAGGCAGAGACAGATTATCTGTTTTGGAAAAGTGAAAAATTTAATTGTGGAGTACAGTTGCATTACACTTGGGTTAAAAGCTTTAGCGATGGATACGAAATGATATATGTCCCAAATCACAAGGGGGCAATAGGGTTACACGTTGATTATCGGGGTTATTATTTAAACTATAATCACAGCTTAACATCATTCAGATACACCAACAAACAAAATACAAAATGGCTTGATGGTTTCAATGTAGCTAATTTAAGTTGCGGCAAATCATTTGATTACAAAAGGTATCAATTTAAAATATCTGGTGTGGTTAGAAACTTATATAACTCAGAATATCAAGTGATAAGACATTATCCTACGCCACCTCGCACTTTCGAAATTTCATTAACAATCAGATATAAACATTAAAACTAAAACAAAATGAAAACAACAAAAAAATTAACATCATTATCGAGAATTGCTACAATATTTTTGTTAGCAGTTGTTGCAGTTTCTTGTAAACCAGAAAAAAAAGAGGAAATTGGCAACTATGAAAAAGGTATTTTTATCTTAAATGAAGGACTGTTTCAACACGGTACGTCTGAGGTTACATATTATAACCCAAGCACTAAGCAGGCACAGCAAGATATTTTTAGTGCTGTAAACAGTCGTGCGTTAGGAGACGTCGGGCAAAGTATTGAATTTTACGATAACAAATACTATATCGTTGTAAATAATAGCGATAAAATAGAGGTTGTTGATATGAATTTTAAAAGCGTTGCAGTTTTTGAAGGTGTTGCTAAACCACGTTTTTTAAAATTTAATGCAGGAAAATGCTATGTAACAAGTTGGGGTAATGAAGGGGTCCTGGTATTATCGCCATCAAATGGAGCAGTTTTGGAAAGGATTTCTGTTGGTAGAGGAGCAGAAGGAATGCAACTTATAGGTACCAAACTGTATGTTGCAAATTCAGGAGGTTATGAAGTAGACTCGACAGTATCAGTTGTTAATATTGCTAACAGTCAAGTAGAAACAATAAATGTTGGATACAATCCAGGTAGCTTTGCCGTTGATAATAACGATAACTTATGGGTGCTTTTGCAAGGAAAATATAATGCAGATTGGTCAGTTTCAGGTGCAGGTTTGGCAAAAATTAACCCCTCTACAAACGAGGTTATGTCTAAAATTGATTTTGAATCAGGCATGGCTAGTTCTCTCTGTTCAAACGGAGACAACCTATATTATTTGTTTAATGGTGGCATTAACAAAGCTAGCATTAACGACACACAAGCTCCAGCAGAGCATTTTGTAAGTGGATATTTTTACAAACTTTTCTACAAATCAGGTAAACTATACGCCACTGATGCAGGTGACTGGTCATCTGATGGTAAAGTGTGTGTTTTTGATGCTAATACAGGCACGGCTTTAGATACAATTCCTGCAGGAATAGGACCAACTTATGTTTTATTTCGCGACTAATAAGCTTTAAAACAAACTTTAAAAAAGAGACCCTTTACTGTTCTGACATCAAAAATTGGGTAAGCTTTTCGGGGGCTGTTCAAAAAAAGATTTACTCTTTTGTGACAGCTCTCGTTTTTTTTGTAATGTGTTATTTCTCCTGTTGTTAGCGCGACGTGTTTTAGTTGATGTTGTCCTAAAAAACTTCATATTTATTATAGTTTGCTTTTCTTACCTTTAATTCGTATATTCGTGACTGTTTTTAAAAAAGTTGGTTATTTAAGCAATTGGGACGCAGTTTTATAAATTATGTTTATTGGAAATATTGACAAATCATCATAGAAACAATGTGTTGCAATAAATTAAAATAAATATTTCTTATAGTCTGTTTTATAAAGCCACAGTAATTTACTTTTTTGCAAGCGATTTAGTTGTAAAATCGAGAATAATCACTTTATTTTGTATTGAAAAACAATTAGAATTAATATTTTTTTAATAACCATTAACTTATAAACAAACATATTATGGATCTAAAGAAATTTATGGCTGACTTAGAAGCCAGACACCCAGGTGAGAAGGAGTATTTGCAAGCTGTGCATGAAGTAGTAGAATCAGTTCAAGAGGTTTATGAAAAACATCCTGAGTTTGCTGCAAATGGCATTTTGGAACGTATTGTTGAACCCGACAGAGTCTTTACTTTCCGCGTTGCATGGGTTGACGATAAAGGTAAAGTTCAAACAAACTTGGGTTACAGAGTTCAATTTAACGGTGCAATTGGACCATACAAAGGTGGAATCAGATTTCACAAGGCTGTAAACCTTTCAATGTTGAAGTTCTTGGGCTTCGAACAAACATTTAAAAATGCTTTGACTACGCTTCCTATGGGCGGTGGTAAAGGTGGTTCCGATTTTGACCCTGTTGGAAAATCAAACGGCGAAATCATGCGTTTTTGCCAAGCTTTCATGTGGGAATTGTGGCGTTGCTTAGGCAAAGACACTGACGTTCCTGCAGGAGACGTTGGCGTTGGAGCACGCGAAGTTGGTTACATGTATGGTATGTACACAAAACTTGCTCGCGAATATAACGTAGGAGTTTTCACAGGTAAAGGTATCAACTGGGGAGGTTCAAAAATTCGTCCAGAAGCAACAGGTTACGGTGCTCTATATTTTGTTGAGCATATGTTGAGCAAAGCTGGTAAAAGCTTAAAAGGTAAAACTGTTGTTTGCTCAGGCTTTGGAAACGTTGCTTGGGGTGCTACACAAAAAGCAAAAGAACTTGGCGCAAAAGTTATCGGTATATCTGGACCAGACGGCGTTTGCCACATTCCTGATGGTATGACAGACGAAATGAACGCCTATATGTTGGAGCTAAGAGCATCGAACAACAACGTTGTTGCACCAATGGCAACTAAATTTAAAGGTGTTACTTTCACTCCAGGTAAAAAAGCATGGAGCTTGAAATGCGATATCGCTCTTCCTTGCGCATTCCAAAATGAGTTAGATGGTAATGATGCAAAAGAGTTGCTCAAAAACGGAGTTACTTTAGTTGCAGAGGTATCGAACATGGGTTGTACACCAGAGGCAATTCACGAATTCCAAAAAGCAAAAATTTTATTTGCACCGGGTAAAGCTGTTAACGCAGGTGGAGTTGCAACTTCAGGTCTAGAGATGACTCAAAATGCTATGCACCTGTCATGGAGCGAGAAAGAGGTTGATGACAGACTTCACGAAATTATGCAAAGCATTCACGAAGCATGTGTTACTCACGGAACAGAAAAAGGTGGTTATGTAAACTACGTAAAAGGTGCTAACATTGCTGGCTTTATGAAAGTTGCTCGCGCAATGGTTGAACAAGGTGTTGTTTAATATTTAGTTATACTTCAAAAAATGCCGTTAGTGAAAACTAACGGCATTTTTTTATTATAGAATGTAGTGGTTGAGAAATATTCTAATAAGGCGTAATTTTAAATTCTTTCAATCTCTTTTTTAGCATAATTGAGTCGTGAATTTGTATAACATTTTTTGGTAAATTGTTGTCTGTTGTTTGTATGTCACAGCCACTTGCCAATATCTTTAGGTTTGGAAAATCGGAGGAGAGCCTTTTTAGGTAGTTCCCAGTATGTTTTTTATCCTGTTGAGATATAAAGTTAGTGACAAAAAAATCACATTTTGTCCGTTCAATAATTTCGCACAGATTAGAGTATGGGACAGCCTGTCCAACATATACAGTATTGTATCCTAAGCGTTTAGCGATATAGTTGCCAATTAATAACGACAGTTCGTGGTACTCTTTTTCGTTTAAAGCAAAAACTATTGTTTGTGCATTTTCGTTGGGCGATACCAAAATTTTATCGTAAGCAGCATAGATTTTCTGTTTTAAAATTGTGGAAACAAAATATTTACACAAAGGACTTATGGTGCCTGTTTGCCACAACACCCCTAACTGCTGTAAAAACGGACAAACAACTTCTATAATAGTCTCCTCGAAACCATTTTTTACGATAAGTTTATTTAAAGTATGGTTAAACTCAGCTTCGTCCAAGTTTATCATTGCTTTTACTAACTGGTTTATTTGCAGTGACTTATCGCCACATTCTGCATTAAGTTTATTCACTTCTTTGCACAGTTCCGAATCAGAAAGCGTTGCTAATTTTGAAATCTTTTGTCCATTTTTGTTGAGCAACGATATGTTTAACAGACGTTTCAGTTGCTCCTCGTTGTAGTGGCGAATATTTGTGTCGGTGCGTTCAGGAGTAACAACGTTATATCGCTTTTCCCACATCCTTATGGTGTGGGCTTTTATGCCAGTTAGCTGCTCGAGATCTTTTATAGAGTAAATAGCCATTTTTCTAAACATCAACCGTGTTTACTAAACTCTATAACCTCTAAATCGCTTATTTGTTCATTTGATATTGAAAATTTTACCACAGTTGAAATTTCGTGGAAGCCTTGTCTGCCAGCTGCACCAGGATTGATGTGTAATAGTCCTAACGTTTTGTCGTTCATCACTTTGCATATATGAGAATGACCACATATAAACAGTTTTGGCTTCACTTCATACAATCTTTGTTTGATATTCGGGGAATAGTGTCCGGGATATCCACCAATATGTGTCATCAGCACTTTTACGTTATGTTCTTTAAACTCTAATATTTCCGGAAAAGTTCTGCGAACATCAAAATCATCAACATTGCCATAAACCGCTTTAACAGGGGCAATCTCCTCTAACTCCTCGATAACCTCTAAACTACCAATATCTCCTGCATGCCAAATTTGGTCAACATTGGCAAAATGTTTTATGATTTTGGGATTCAACCAACCGTGGGTGTCTGATAATAAACCTATTCGGAGAGCTTTAGTCATGTCGAATTACTAATAATATAGATACAAAAATAACCATAAGTTTTATTTTTTGTATCATACTGTGAAGCAAATTGAATTTGCAATAACACAAATATTTCAGTTAAAATTTTGTTTCTTTGCACCTTAAGAAACAGATATCCATGATTAGTTTTTCAAATCCGTCTATTTTGTGGACATTATGGGCAATGGCGATACCGTTGATTATCCACCTAATTAACCTTCATCGACATAAGGTAATATATTTCAGTCAAACCTCGTTTCTGAAAAAAGTTGAAAAAGAGAGCCGAAGGACAAGAAAAGTTAATAATATCTTGTTGTTGATATTCAGAATGTTAGCCATCGGACTGTTAGTGTTTGCTTTTGCAAAACCAAGTTTCGATAGCGATACGGAACATATCAATAAAGCGACATCGTCTGTTGTGATATTTATTGACAACTCGCTAAGCATGCAGGCAGAGAACAGAAATGGGAATCTGTTAGAGCAGGCTCGACAGTATGCGATTAAGCGGATAGTGACCATGTCCGAAACCACGCGAGTTATGGTTTTGTCGCACGCCGGATTGGTTGCCGACAAAATCAGTCCAAAGTTAGTAAACGAAACGGTTAAAAATATTGATTATTCGGCTACGACAATCTCGCCACAGTCGCTTTTGCAGCTCTTTTCGGCTGTCGAAAACCGCGACAATTCTCAATTTTGGATTATATCCGATATGCAGGAAAACTACTGGCGTACCTTTTTTGAACTCGCCGATACAACCCTCAACATAATCCCCGTGCAGATTGACCCCTACGAGCCGCAGAATATATCAATCGACACGGTTTGGTTCGATACACCTTTTAGAAACGTAAACCTAGAACAAAATCTTAATGTCAGAGTGACAAACAGGGGTTCCGAGACACGTACAAATATCCCGTTGCGACTGCTTCTGAACGACACACTGACATCCGTGCAATCGTTTGATATACAGAAAGGTGAGTCGATAACTCTGAAATTCTCATATACCACAAGCCGTTCGAGCTGGATTGAGGGGTGTGTCGGAATCCACGATTATCCGATTGTTTTCGACAACAGTTACTATTTTACATACTTCTTGCAGAATGAACGAAAAGTGCTTCTGATTGGCGATGAGGATTATTTCAAACCTCTTGAAAAACTTTACGTCGTGTCACAATATATTCATTCTGAAGTTTCTCAACACCAGTTTGTTACTCCTGCAATGGTCGATTCCGTATCGTGCATATTTGTTAGAAATTCCGAAAAATTGTCAGCAGGATTTGCCGAACACCTCTACAATAGTGTTACAGAGGGAAAAAGCTTGGTGCTTTTGGTCGATACCGTTAACAATGTTGAAGCTGAAAAACAATTCTTGCAACGCTTTGATATTCAGCAACCAGCAACAGTGTCAAACATAAAAGCAATTGTAAACAATATCAATCTAAACCACTATATTTTTAACAAAGCGATATTGAGTATCGATAAAGATACCAAAATGCCTAATATAGAGCGTATTAGAAAATTCAGACCTCCGTTTGCGTTATCAAACACAATTATGTCAACTGATTTGGAAGATCCTGTCGTAATTTCAAAGAATATCGGGAAAGGAGTGGTTTATGTAATTAATGTGGATATTATTGGAAATCAACAGTTTTCGCAACATCCAATATTTGTACCGCTATTTATTAATATGGCACAATTTATTGCAGGTTCATTAGAGCCGGTTTATACCATTGAAAGTAATCTCTGTTTCGATATCCCTGTAGATGAGTGGGATAACAATAAAGTTCCTCTTTTTGTGAGCACTAAGCAGCAGTTTGAATTTATTCCGCGTTTTCAAATCAGTAATCTTAATTTAAAGCTATGTCTTAATAATCAGGCACATAGCTCTGGTATTTGGGATTTAAAAACTGATGGAGAAATAAAAGCGAAAGTAGCCTTGAACTACAGTAGAACGGAATCGGTTCCAAACTATTTGGTGCAAGATGAGAACCTCAAAAGTATGCAAAACTTTTCAAAAATCGATATGCCTTTTGACTCAAATCAAACAGATTCGTGGTTTCAACCGTGGCAACTATTTGCTCTTTTGGCACTCTGTTGTTTTTTAGCCGAAATAGTGTTACTTACTCGAAATAAAAGAGTAGTTTCAAATAAATAACCCTATTTTTGGGTTCAATATCAAATATTTATCAATATGTCTTTCAGACCTTTAGCAGAACGTTTAAGACCTACATCTATTGACGATTATATCGGTCAGGAGCATCTCGTTTCACCCAACGCTCCGCTGCGTAAAGCGTTTGATAAAGGCTTCATTCCCAATATGATACTGTGGGGTCCGCCAGGAGTAGGGAAAACAACGTTGGCAAAAATTATTGCCAATAAAATTGAACGACCATTTTATGTGCTGAGTGCAGTGTCGTCTGGCGTTAAAGATGTTCGCGAAACAATTGCTAAAGCCGAAAAAGCACGTTTTTTTAACCCACAGGCACCGATATTGTTTATTGATGAGATACATCGATTTAGCAAATCGCAGCAGGATTCGCTATTAGCAGCAGTCGAGCAAGGTGTAATAGTTCTTATTGGCGCAACAACCGAAAATCCCTCTTTCGAGGTAATTGGACCACTACTCTCACGTTGTCAGGTTTATACGCTTAAGCATTTAGAGAAACATCATCTGCAAACCCTGTTAGATAGAGCGTTAAGCACTGATACGGAGCTTAAAAAACGAACATTCGACGTACAATCAACCGATGCCATTTTTCAATATTCAGGTGGTGATGCCCGTAAGTTGCTGAATATCTTGGAAATAGTTGTAAATCAAACCCCCGAAGATAAAACGGTTGTAATAAATGACGAGATAGTTGTAAACGTTTTGCAAGACAATATCGCTGTTTACGATAAAGATGGCGAGTTGCACTACGATATTATCTCAGCATTTATAAAATCTGTGCGTGGGTCAGACCCAAATGGGGCTTTGTATTGGCTGGCTCGCATGATAAATGGGGGAGAAGATGTAAAATTTATTGCACGAAGATTAATAATTTTGGCTGCCGAAGATATTGGGCTGGCAAATCCCAACGCACTGCTTTTGGCAAATACCTGTTTCGACACTGTGCATAAAATTGGAATGCCCGAAGCGCGAATTATTTTGTCAGAAACGACTATCTATTTGGCAACATCGCCAAAAAGCAACTCGGCATACTTGGCAATTGACAATGCTATAGAGAGCGCCTTAAAAACAAGCAATGCACCTGTACCTCTGCATCTTAGAAATGCCCCAACAAAGCTTATGAAAAACTTAGATTACGGCAAAAACTACAAATACTCACACGAAGGAGCAGGACATTTCATAGAACAGCAATTTTTACCTGACCAGCTTGATGGCACAGTCTTTTACGAGCCCTGTGACAACCCTATGGAGAAAAATATACTTGAACGGTTAAAGCGTTGGTGGGCGAAGCGGTATAAATATTGAGTTTGTTTCAGGAACACAGATGACACAGATTTAATGGATTTTCACAGATTTTTTGACCTTAATTTGTGAAAATTTGTTTAATCCGTGTGTTCTGTGTTCAAATTACTACCAAGATAATTAACCCTTTACCTTTCGCCCTTTCCATTGTGGTTTATAAAAAAGCGAAATAATAGCAATAGCAACACTATAAAACGGGTATAAAATTCCAACAGCAAAAATATTAAACGGCGAGACCTTATGATCGTAAACGCTCATAGCCTTAACGGTTAAGATTGTTTCCGAAAGAATTTTTGTAGCCAAAAGCGTTATCCATATTTTTACAGGCAAGATAAATATCGAAACAGCTGCAACAACTTGGGAAAGACCAATAAAAGCCGTGAATATTAATGAAAATGTCTCTATGTAATGTTTTGATTTTCCTATCCAACGCACCTTTTGCTGTATCATTTTCAATAAAGTAGGTTCGGCTTTTGAGAATATTTGTGCCTCTTTTGTAGTTGTGTATCCAATTCTTCTTTTTGCTTTAACAGCCTGTTGAAGTCTAAAGATATCGTCTCCGGAGGAAACGTGGTTTAGTAGCGTAGTATCGTTAGTTTCTCGTTTTATGGCTATGTTTGCTCCATTGCACAAAACAGGTTTTTTACATGAAATTAAAGAGTGCCCAACTGCTGTTAAAAACAGAGTTTCAACTGCTTGGAGTTTTTGCAAAATGTTTTTGCAATCGTGTATTAGCAACGCTCCAGAGCAAAACTCTAAGTTGTTGTGTGTCATTTCTTTTGTTATTGTTTCAACCCAGTTTGGACTTATCTCGCAATCGGCATCGGTAAATAGAATAAACTCTCCTTTGCACTGTTTTATGCCGTACTTTAAAGCATCTTTTTTTCCTACCAAATTGTCGGGTAGTTGAAGAATTTGAAAACGTTGTTCGTTTTTCGTTTTCGCAATAGCTATAGAGAGGCTGTTGTCGGTGGAGTGGTCGTCAACCAAAATAAATTTGCAATTATGGTACGATTGTCTAATTAATGAATCAATTAGGGCGACTATTGTCTGTTCTTCGTTGCGAAAAGCTATTACGATGTCAACACAAGTTTCTGGTTTTAAGTTGGTGTTGCTTTCTGTTTTGTTTAGCTTAATAGATAGAACACAGACAGATAGAAAATAAAGGAATATTACTGTTGTAAATCCAACTATTAAAATTAATTCAAGTGTAAAAACCATGTTGTAACGTATTGGTAATCAGCTGTAAATTGTTTATTTTAAAGATATTAGAAAAAATTTCCTCAACTGAGCGGAGTTAGGAGTAAATCACATATTGTCCAACGGACAATACACTTTTATCTTGCTCCTTTTACCTTCTAATCTAATTTTCGCTAAAAAACATAGCAACATCCCTTGCCGTCTTAGGCAGTCCAACAATCTTATTGCTTTCTGTATCAACAATTACCAAAACCGGCGTTGATACAACATAATACATTTTCGCAACCTGACTTAAAAGCCCACCTTTGCTTAGTGCATGTGTCCATTTCGGAAGGTCTTTTATATTGCTTTCCCATTTAGGAATTTCTGTCTCAGTTTCATCAATGCTTACAGCCAAGACATCGAATTTTGAACTAACATGTGAATTTGTGTAAAACATATATAGCTGCTGCGTAACCTCTTGACAATGTTCACAATCGGCACTCCATATCATAAGCAGTTTATATGGTTTTGATTTTCCAAAATTGTGGAAATTTATGGAACTGTTTTCTGTGTCGGTAATATCAAAATCGGGTGCAGTTGTACCAATTTTAAGATTACTTATTCCCTCAATGCGCTTGATGATAGCTTCTTTTTTTGTTGCCGGACACTTAGGATTATTAAGATGTTCTGCAAGCATTTGAATGCCCGATTCCATTCCCATACTTTCGTATCCCTCGAAAAAATAGTCCAACATTTTTCCACAAACAACAGGGTCGCCTGTTTTTGCCCTTTCAATCAGTTTTCTGCCTGCCGATACTAAAGCTGAGTCGGTTTGAACAGCCGTGTAACTCCTGTCAAAGTGCATGCTAACAAAATTATCTAACCATTTTCGATAATCGAAAGAGTGTGTAAGTAGAGTATCTTTAAAATCAATTATGTTGATATAGTTTTCGAGCATTGCGTTCTTTCGAGCCTTTTCATCAAGTGAAAAATCAATTTCCGGAACCTCCTGAAGTACAAAAGTATGGCTTACAAAAAGGTCTTTATGTTCTTTTGCCTGTTGTTTTAGCCAATCAGCGTGTTGTTTGATTCTCTGTTTGTACTCTTTTAACCCCTCTTTATAGAAACTGCTGTTTTTGTCATCATATTTGGATAAAACCATTTGAATTAAACCAATATTTTCCTTAATTGATTGATTTTGAATACTAAACTGCTGATATATTTTGTTTTCTTTGTCGTTATCAGAAAAAATAACGCTATCGGCAATTGTGGCATAAATTGGATTAATGTTTAGATTAACGTTTTGCTTGTTCACAAAAATACGTTGCTCGGAAGCTGAGGGTTTGCCAGAGTTAACATCAAAATAATCAAAACGCAATTGAAAGTCGCTGGGTATCAGCTCTTTTTTTATTGTAAAGGTAACGTTTTGTCCGTTTTGCACCTGCTCAAAAACTTTTATTGGCTTATATGCATTTGATCCTGTAAGAGGAGAGAATGACACACGAGCCATTGAAACCCCACGTAAGTAAACGGTAACAGTTCTATCTTGAATGCCTTGACTCTGGCATGAAACAGTTGTGAATACTAATACTAAGGCAACTAATAATTTTGCAAAGCTCTTTATTTGTATCATAATTCTATTTTTTTACAAGTTCAATTTCAAACAATTTGGGCCATAATTTTCCCGTTACAAACAGTCGTCTGTTTTTCCTGTCCCATGCAATTCCGTTTAGAACATCTACGCGGTAATTTCTTCTATCTTGCTCGCTAAGAAGTCCTTGCAGGTCGATTTTTTCTAATACTTGTCCACTTTTTGGATCGATTGTAACTATATAATCTTCGCCGTAAACGTTAGCCCAAATTTTATTGTCGTAATATTCAAGTTCGTTAAGCCTTGTTATTTTGCGTTCATGGTCGTAAACTTCAATTGTCCCGACTTCCGAAAATTGCTCAGGGCTAATAAAGTGCAGAATGTGAGTTCCATCACTGCGAATTAGATGCTTGTCATCGTATGTAAGTCCCCAACCTTCGGTTGAAATTGGAAACTCAAGAACAAGGTCAAAGGTTTGTAAATTAAATACATATCCCTTTTTCGACTCCCAAGTCAGAAGATAAATTTTGTCTTCATAGCGGGCTATTCCCTCGCCAAAATCCTCATCAGGTAAGTCGTATTGTTTCAACACTTTGCCAGTTTTTAAATCAATCTTCCTTAATGATGATTCGTTGTATTGCCCAGTGCTTTCGTACAAGTAACCATCTTCGAACATCAACCCTTGGGTGTATGCTTTTGTATCGTGAGGGTAGGTGTTAACTATTTTGTATCCGTATTCTATAGGCTTATTCGCAGCCAAAAAACGTAACGATGTCGATGAGCTTATCTGTAAAGTATCGACATGGAAAACAAATCTTACGTGGTTTGAGCCGGTTTTAGCATTTGTAGAGTTCCATTTTACAGCATTAATATCATTAAATGAAATTATATCTAAGTTGTTGATTATTATTTTAATACTGTCGAATTTTATAGAATCCGATACTCGAAAATTAAAACTTATTTCGTCTTCAATGCGAAAAACATCATTTCTCGATGGCTTGGTAATAGATACGCTATATTTTGGTTGCGTTGTTTTTACCTCATCGGTTCTGCTTGTGGGTTGGGAATTGCAAGCGTTTAAAATAATTGCAAAAAATAAAAATATCGCGATGGTCGCAGAGTTGTAAAAAAGTGAATTTAATTTTGTGTGTATCATTTATTTGTTGGTTGTTTTTACGTTATAAACTACATTTGCATTATATTGAAACACAAAAATAGTCAAACTTAGATTAATTCAGAATATTAACACAATATTTAACTTTTTACTGGCTGAATGAAACGATTTCTTGATACGTTAAAGCGTGGCTTGGCAAACTATAAGGAGTTGAGTGTAAGAAAAAAACTACTCCTTTTGGGAATAGTTTTGCTTTTATTGTTTGTTATATCGCTGTTTTTCAACTCTATACGTTTCTCGTCGCCTTGGTCTCCAGTCTTATATGATTCAAAGGGGAACCTAATATCAGCCGCACTTGCGGAAGATAATCAGTTTCGATTTTTCCCTTCAGACTCAGTTCCCGAGAAACTTAAAACATGTATTGAAGTGTTTGAGGATAAACGGTTTCGTAGTCATATTGGTGTAGATATAAGGGCTTTAGGTCGGGCATTGTATCAAAATATCAGCAATCGCAAAGTTGTAAGTGGCGCAAGCACTATTACCATGCAGGTTGTGAGAATATCTAAAGGAGTGGGTAAAAGAACGGTTTGGGTTAAGTTTAAGGAGTTGTATGAAGCTGTCCGTTTGGATTTGCATTTAAGTAAAGACAGTATCTTGACCCTTTGGGCGACTCATGCCCCTTTCGGAGGCAATGTGGTTGGATATGAGGCAGCTGCATGGCGTTATTTTGGGCGGTCTGCCGACAATTTAAGCTGGGCTGAAGCTGCAACTTTGGCTGTTTTACCAAATGCTCCTGCTTTGATTATACCGGGTAAAAACAGTGAAAAACTTAAAGAAAAACGCGACAGACTACTTGTCAAACTCGCAAAGCTTGGAATAATTGACGAAACAACCGCCGAATTGTCGTTCGATGAGCCCGTTCCGCAATCAATATATACATTTCCTGAAACAGGCAGATGGCTTTTGCAGTCTCATTCAAAACTTACAGGACAAAATCCTTACAAAAAAGTGAATACAACCATTGACTCCTATTTGCAGGAGCGAGTATCGACAATTGTTAGAAGCTATTCAGCTCAGTATAAGCAAACTAATATCCATAATATTGCTGTTTTGGTAATGGAAACAAAAAGTGGTAATGTTTTGGCATATATAGGCAACTCGACACTGAAAGGTGCAGAAAATCAGTGGGTTGATAATATTTCTGCACTGCGAAGTCCAGGAAGTACCTTGAAACCAATTTTGTATGCCTCTATGGTTGGTCGTGGCGAGCTTTTGCCCAAAATGTTAGTGCCCGACTATCCCACAAATATTGACGGATACCTGCCACGCAATTTCGACGGGCTCTGGAATGGCGCACTCCCAGCAGATGACGCTTTATGTCGTTCCGTTAATGTTCCGTTCGTAAGACTGCTACAGCAACACGGTATAGCACAGTTCAATACAACCCTAAAAAAGATGGGGATAACTACTTTGACCAAAAGTCCTGGTCATTACGGATTGTCAATAATTTTGGGCGGAGCAGAGACGACACTTTGGGAAACGACAGGTGTTTACGCGTCACTCGGGCGGATTTTGCTAAACTATAGCGAAAACTCTGGTCGTTACGACAAGTTAGATATACATGCACCACTATTATATAGTACAGAGACTTATCCAATCTATTCAGAAACAGAAGATTATCCAATTTCACCATCTGGAATATGGGCAGCGTTTGAGGCTTTGCAAAAACCTGAACGTCCTGATATTGAGAGAGGTTGGGAGTATTTTCCATCATCAAGGCGCGTAGCTTGGAAGACAGGAACAAGTTTTGGATTTCGCGATGCGTGGGCAATAGGCACCGATCCCGAATACACAGTAGGAGTTTGGGTTGGAAACTCAAGCGGAGTTTCAGCCTCGGGATTATTAGGAATTTCAAAAGCTGCACCTGTTTTGTTCGAGGTTTTTGCAATATTGCCAAAAGCAGAGTCGTGGTTTCCGCAACCGCATGACCATTTAACTGAGGTTGCAGTATGCAGTAAATCAGGTTTTTTACCCTCTGAATATTGCCCCGAGATAGATACAATTTACACATCAGACGTTGAGTTTGTTACAGGAAAGTGTCCTTATCACAAACCGGTTTACCTCACTGCCGATAGAAAATACAGAACAACACCCGAATATAGCAATCAAAGAGTTGATACAGTGTGGTTTTCGCTTCCGCCAATTATTTCGCGCTACTATAAAAGACGAAATTTACTGTACCAACCGTTGCCTAAATTTGACCCCAAAATAACAGTTACCTTAAATAAGCAGAACTTGAAGATTATATATCCCGACAGGAACTCTAAAATACACATTCCTACCGAGATAGACGGAAAACAGGGGAAAGTGCTGTTTGAGGTAGCACACACCGACAATGCAGTATCAGTTTTTTGGTATATTGACAGTGAATTAGTCGCAACAACGCAATATGAACATAAATTGCAGGTCTTGCTACCACAAGGACAACATGAGCTTACAGTAATAGGAGAGGACGGAAGTATTGATGAAACTATGTTTTATATTTCTTTATCAAAATCCGAAAATTAATAAATTAGATTTTTGTGTTGACTTTTATGTTACGAAGTTTAGAATTATGTGCTATTTTTGCAACCCTAGAGTGTAAATAAGAAAAAATATCAAAAACCTTTTCATGGCGATCGAATCATCAGAGGTAAATATTGCTTTTATTATTAATCCAATTTCAGGAATAAGTCAGAAGAAAAAAATCAGAAGACAAATCCCGAAGATCTTTGGTGACGGCAATTTTAAATATACGATTGTTGAAACTGAATATGAGGGACATGCAATCGATTTAGCTTCAGAAATGTCAAAAAATCATGACATCGTTGTAGCTGTTGGTGGCGATGGGACTTTAAATGAAGTTGTCAGAGGTATTTTAAATACTGATACAAAGCTTGGAATTGTCCCGTGTGGAAGTGGAAACGGTTTAGCAAGGCATCTAAAAATCTCCTTAAATAGTGCTAGAGCTTTAAAAGCCATTAAAAACGGGCAAGAGCATAGTATTAATACTATTATGTTTAACGGAAAGCCATTTATAAATGTATCGGGAATAGGCTTTGACGCCCTGGTGGCGCATAAATTTGCAGAAAGTGCAAGACGAGGAATATGGTCATATTTCAAAAATACAATTCGTGTTTATTTTGGTTTTAAGCCGATAGAAGTCACTATTACCATTGAAAATCAGACTTTTGAAAGAAAAGCCTTGCTTGTTACATTTGCTAATTCATCGCAATTTGGCTATAATGCTACAATTTCTCCAATATCCGATGTTAGCGATGGTGCTATGGAGGTTTGCATATTAAAACCATTTTCTTTTTTTAAAAGTGTTATTGTGGTTGCTGCAAGATTGTTTACCAAAAGGATGCATAAAAGTAAGCATTTAGAAATTATTCGGACTAAAAAGGTTTCTATAATCACCAAAACACCTGTAGCTTCGCATATTGATGGAAGTCCTTATGTTATTGATACACGTTTTGAAGTAGAGATAAATAAAAAGTCAATAACAGCAATATTTTAAGATTATTACCTATTTTAAGTACTTTTATCATAATTGTGATATTGCTCTCAAAATATGTATTAATGAGAGTTTAAACGTAATAACGTGGTATAGTTTTTGTTGCAATAATTGACGTAAAATTAAATAATAACGACATTTATATATATAATTTGATATAAAAAATATCAAATTGTAAAATGCCTTACGAATAATACATTATATGAATGGCGATTACAAGTTGTAAAACGCAAACATAATCTATTCGACAGCCTGATTTTTTAGTGTCAATAATCAAAGTGTACTGTTTTTATAAACAATTATTAGGTTTGTCTTGTTATGTAAGGAGAAATAATCAATAGTAACATAATAAAACGAGAGTGTTAACAGTTCCGTATGTTGAAAGTTTTTTAAGTTTAAAATCGTATGGAAATTACGCAGATTTTTAATAAATCTTTCGAGTAAAGTTTAAATTGATGCGTTCTTTTTTTTGTTGCTATTGACTTTAAAGATCTAATGTTGTAGATTTGCATAGTTTTTTCGGATAATATCTTAAATATTAGTATGAGACAATTAAAAATTACAAAATCCATTACCAATCGTGAGAGTGCTTCGCTTGATAAGTATTTGCAGGAAATTGGTAAAGAAGATCTAATTACAGTTGAAGAAGAAGTTGAATTAGCACAGCGTATTCACAAAGGAGACCGTGAAGCTCTTGAGAAACTTACAAGAGCAAATTTAAGATTTGTGGTATCGGTTGCCAAGCAGTATCAAAACCAGGGTCTTAGCTTGCCGGACCTTATTAACGAGGGAAATTTAGGTTTAATAAAAGCGGCAGAAAAGTTTGACGAAACACGAGGTTTTAAATTTATCTCTTATGCCGTTTGGTGGATTCGTCAATCAATTTTACAAGCTTTAGCCGAGCAGTCTCGTATTGTTCGTTTGCCATTAAACCAAGTGGGTTCGTTAAATAAGATAAACAAAGCTTATGCAAAGTTTGAACAAGAGAACGAGCGTACCCCGACTACAGAAGAGTTAGCTGAAATTCTCGAGATACCAAAAGAGAAGGTCGCCGATACACTTCGTGTTTCAGGTCGTCATATCTCGGTTGATGCACCGTTCGTAGAAGGCGAAGATAACAGTCTGCTTGACGTGCTTGAAAATAGCCACAGCCCGGATGCTGACGGAATTCTAATGAAAGAATCGTTGAGCAAGGAGATAGAGCGTGCTTTGTCAACTCTTACCGAAAGAGAGCGTGATATTATTAAATTGCATTTCGGAATTTCATGTCAAGAGATGACCTTAGAAGAAGTTGGAGAACGTTTTGGATTAACACGCGAACGAGTTCGTCAAATTAAAGAGAAAGCTATTAGGAGATTGCGTCATACATCACGCAGTAAACTTCTTAAAGCTTATCTAGGATAACAAAAAACAATTTAAAATCTGTCAGAAAAGATTAATTTCAGCAGTATGATTAAACAAAAATCATGTTAACTTTCAGTAAAGAAATTAGCTAAAATCATACTAACGAATTACTTTGAAGACAGATTTTTTTATTTCTAACAAATAACAAACTTTATTTTATGATTATTGAAAATGACAAATTGGTTTCGCTGACATATCAACTGAAATCAGACAATGCTAATGGAGAGGTAATCGAGACAGTTACAGAAGATAATCCATTAACTTTTATTTATGGACAAGGAATGATGTTGCCAAAATTTGAAGAGAATATACTGGGTAGAAAAGTAGGGGAAAGCTTTGAGTTTATATTAGATTCAACAGATGCGTATGGTGAATACTCCGAAGATAACATAATTGAAATACCTTCATCTGTTTTTGAATTAGATAAACCAGAAAACAAAAGCCTTGTAAAAGTTGGGAATTCTATACCAATGATGGATTCTGCAGGAAACCGTTTAACAGGCGTGGTTTTAAAGATCGAAAAAGATTTCGTAACAATGGATTTTAACCATGTGATGGCGGGAAAACAGTTGCATTTCACAGGAAAGGTTATATCAGTTACAGAACCATCGGAAGAGGACTTAATGATGTTTAACACAGGTGGTTGTAGTGGCTGTGGAGGTGGAGATTGTAGTAGTGGTGGATGTCATTAAAAGGGACAAGGTGCAAGGAGCAAGGGAAAAGTTAATAAAAAAGTCAGTGGAACACTGACTTTTTTATTGTAATTTTATTTACGGGGTTAATCATTTTTAATACATCTGATAGATCTGCCAAACTCTTTGGGCCAATGACCTCTTAGTACATTTTCGTTAAGGGTAAATGTTATAGAGACTGCTTGTGATTTTGTTTTTGAAGTCTTACTCCAAAATGTAGCCTCGCCACCAACCTGGTAGAAATTTCTCTTATCGGCATGTAGTTGTCTGTAACCTGTTGGCATTGCGTTAAACATGTAGTTGTCTTCACCAGCTGTTTTTTTATCACTTCCTTCAAAAGCTTTCCATCCATTTTCTGATTTTAGTTCCTTACCAGCAGTAGCAGAACCACCTACATTATCTATCAGATCAAGCCATTCTGCTTCAGTTGGAACCCTCCATCCTTCCGGACACAAATTAGGCTTATCTGCAGCATGCCAACTATATAGCAATCCCTGTTTGTTTTTGTTTTCGGGTTTGTCCTCAACGTTAGTATATGCACCTGCACTATTTCTCCAAGCATCATGATTTGTTGGGGCAAAAGTGATTGTTTTACCATCGTTATACTTGGTTGTTCGTAAGTTCTGTAAAGTCCAATAGTATTTGCCAATTTTAGCTGCATCGTATGAATTTCCGTCAATATCTTTTATTGTTATTATATCACTCCAGTTGCCATTTGCGAACAGTACGTATTTTTCTCCGTCATCAGCAGTCAAAGTAATATATTTCTCATTGTTAACTACCCACGTATTATCAGCTTTTAACAATATATTTAATTTAGCACCCAATATTGTGCCCTCTTGTTGTTCTGAAGTAGGTTTTTGTTCTGGTTTATCATCCATTTTGCTTAATCTGTTTTCTTGTGCGGTAGCAGAAATTGCGAATATGGTCAGTAAAACTAAAATGTTTGCTAATTTGTTCATAACCTTAAGTTTTTTGTTTAACTATTAATAAATATTGATTATATAACGACAAAATTAATAAATTAAGTATATGTTATTATTTTTTTTTGACTAATCAACTTTAAAAACCTTTCTCAAGTAATCCCCCGATACTGTAAAAGCCCACACCATTGCCATTACTGCAATTCCAGGAGTCATAGCAAGCCAGGCTTTACCGACTATTATGTAACCATAATGATCGCGAATCATAGCGCCCCAGGTTGGTGCAGGTGGTTCAATTCCAATTCCCAAAAAACTTAAACCACTTTCGATTAATATTGCCGATGCAAAATTCGATGCTGAAATTACCATAATAGGACCTATAATGTTTGGTAGTAAATGTTTTAACATAATTCTAAAATCTGAGAATCCTAAAACTCTTGCAGCTTCGATGTACTCCATATTTTTAAGTTGTAAAACCTTTCCTCTTACAACACGTGCTACTTCAACCCACATGGTAAGCCCGATTGCAAGAAAAATTTGCCAAAATCCTTTTCCAAGAGCCATACAAACAGCAATAACTAATAAAAGGGTAGGAACAGACCAGAAAACATTAATTATCCAAACAATTAGTTTGTCAATAATTCCACCATAGTATCCTGATATTAAGCCTAATAAAATCCCTATTACTAACGAAACAAGCACTGCTACAAGACCAACCGATAACGATACTCTTCCGCCAATTATCAAACGACTTAACATATCTCTACCAAAACGGTCTGTACCCAGGATATAGCGTTTTTTAATCAAGTTTTGTTCATTAATTGTTTTACGCATATCGATAATGTTTTCCTCAATTTTGTTTCCTACGATATCTGTAAAAACAATCGTGTCGCCATTTATAGTGTAACTTTCAGGTTCTAAAACTTGAAATAAAATATCATGGTAAAATAGTGTTAGTTCAAAAACATGGCTAGAGTTACCATCGCTTTTCTCATATATAGTGACTGAAATATTGTCCCATTTTAACGAATCGTAAGGGATTAATCTATAATCATTATCCTCACCTCTCAACCATTTGTAAAAAACACCCTTTTTTTGTGTAATGTTATTGTTTCTGACTTTCAATGCATTAACGGTTGTACCTGGATTTTGTAATGAGATAGTGGAGAGTTGGCTATTAGCATTTGGAGATGAGTCGGGTGTAATTAAATAACCTAAAAACGAGAGAGTCCCGAAAATCACTATTAGTGAAATTCCCAAATATGCAATAATTTTTGACGAACCTTTTCTTTTAGTTTGGAAACTCATTCTGACTATTGGTAAATTAGGTATTTTTCCCTCTTTTGTTTAAATGTCTCAATGTCAGTTTCCCAACCCTCTCTAATAAGCTCGATATCAATCCCTTCATTAATTTGTTTTTGTAATGACCTATTGCCAGCTAAAAATTTAAAATAGTTGTTGAAAAAGTTTGGCAAATTAAGATTTTTAAAGGCATCTACAAGGAAACTTAACTCTATTTTGTTGTTTTCTCCTTTAGCAATCGGGGTATTTCGTAAATCTTTGCCATAGCATTTAGTACCATTAAATTTGGGAGAGTAAGCTCCTTCCATTGGTTCAGGGGTAAAGGTAAATGTAATATTCTCTTTTAAAAGAGGATGTCCGTATATTTGAAAAGGAAACGGTGTTCCACGTCCTGCGCTAACCACTGTGCCTTCAAAAAAACCTAGCGATGGATAAAGATAGACCGAAGCCATATTTGGCAAATTTGGAGATGGAGGTACAGGCAACTCATATTTGCAATCGTGTGTATAATTTAAGCACTCAATAACTGTTAAGTCACACTGATTTCTATCTTTAAGCCATCCCTCGCCATTAATCATTTTGCCCAATTCGCCGATAGTCATTCCATAAACTATCGGTATAGGGTGTATTCCGACGAATGAGCGAAGTGATGTGTCTAAAACAGGACCATCAATGTAAAATCCGTTTGGGTTGGGTCTGTCTAGTACAATTAAGGGCTTTTGGTTTTCTGCAGCGGATTCCATAACATAGTGTAAAGTACTGATATAAGTATAATATCTTACGCCAACATCTTGAAGATCATACAGCAATATGTCTATGTTCTCCATGTCCTCTTTTGAGGGTTTTTTCTTGCTTCCATACAACGAAACTATTGGTAAGCCTGTTTCAATATCTTTACTGTTTTCAATGTTTTGACCTGCGTCTGCAATGCCTCTAAAACCATGCTCGGGACAAAAAATCTTCTTAACTTTTATATCCAACGATAATAATGTGTCAACAATGTGTACACCAGAAACCAATCCTGTGTGATTTGTTATTATAGCTATGTTTTTATTTGTCAGTAAGTTGATGTATTTGTCAGTTCTTTCTGCACCTGGAATAATTTGGCTAAACGCAACTATTTTAGTAAAAAAGCAGAAAAAACTGAACAAAGTCGTAATTTTGCCAATTGTGACCATTATGTTTTGATTTGATAACTATTTCGATGCTCAAATATACAAAATAATGCAATTTGTACGCTTCATAGTTGGAAGGTTGTTTAAGTCGGGTAGCAAAACCGAGAACTTATCGACTCCTATGTTGAAAATATCAACAATAGGAATAGCACTCGGTATGGCTGTGATGCTAGTATCAATAAGCATTGTTATAGGTTATAAACGCGAAATAAGTGAGAAAATATCAGGATTTTCATCTCACATTAACCTGATAAATTTTGATATGAATTTGTCGCACGACAGCAATCCTATTACAGAAAATCAGCCAACTTTAGAGAAAATAAGAGAAATCCCTGAAATAAAACATATACAAAAATTTGCAACTAAACCAGGAATAGTTAGGTTAGATACAGAGCTACAGGCAATTGTATTAAAAGGAATATCTGCCGATTACGACACAACATTCTTTTCAGCATATATGGTAGATGGTTTTTTGCCAACTATTAGCGATTCATCTATTAGTAATCAGGTTGTTATCTCAAAAACAGTTGCAAATAAACTCAATTTAAAACTGAACGATCGTCTACCGACGTATTTTATGCAAAAGCCTGTGCGTGTGCGAAACTTTGTTATTAGTGGTATTTTTGACACAAGTTTTGAAATGTTCGACGAGTTGTTTGTACTCTGTGATTTGCGTCATATCCAAAGACTTAACGGTTGGAGTGAAGACGAAATATCAGGCTTCGAAGTTTTTTTACACAAATTTGATGATATTGAAGAGACCACATCAAAGCTACGACACCTTACAGCGTTAGCTTTTGACGAAAACAAATCAGCCATGAGAGCAGTTGCTATAACCGAAAGTCAGCGACAAATATTCGATTGGTTGGAGATGCAAAACGTTAATGTATATGTTATTATAATTCTTATGATTTTGGTGTCAGGTGCATGTATGGTAACAGGACTTCTTATAATGATACTTGAGCGAACAGAAGTTGTTGGCATACTAAAAACCCTTGGAACAACCAATACGGCTCTACAAAGAATATTTATAATACGCTCTTCACAAATTATTGGTAAGGGATTATTTTACGGTAACGTCATAGGAATGACGCTCATCGTTATACAAAAAATATGGCATCCAATAAAACTTGATGCCACAAACTATTATCTAACACACGTTCCTGTTGATTTTTCTGTTTTATATTGGGTAATTATCAACGTAGTAGCATTTATAACCCTTCTTGCGATGATGACACTGCCAGTTAGATACATTGCTAAACTGCCAGTGTCAGACATAATGCGTTTTGACTAAGATTTTGATTTATCTTTTTTTTCGTGATAGTTAGAGTGTTTTGTTAAATCTTTCTTTATTTTATTAATTTCTGATTCTAAATATTTGATATTGTGATTTAGCTCTTCTTTTGTATAAACAAGCTCTTTTTTCCCCTTATTGATAAGGTGTATTATCCAAATTCCTAAGAGTATAACCGCTATCGCAAGACCAACAATTGCATAAATATAAATCTTTTCCATATTTCAATAAGTTAAGTGTTTTTGAAAAATATTGACTAATTATTGCCATAAAGATACATAATATTTGTTAAATATTTTATAAGGAGTCAGATTTATTTAAACCTAGAGCTGTCATATATTTAAGCTTTAGATCACTTTCTACATTCACAAATTTTAATATCTTTGTCGTTTACTAACAAAATGTGCGCAGATTGGACGATAGACGTACTAATGTATCTAATAAATAATAATATATAAAACAGACAGATTATGAACAAACAAATTTCGGCAAGAATAGAAGAAATAGCCGTTGCATTGACAAATCAGCTTAGCGTTGTTGAAACACCGGGAGAATTGGATTCTGTTCAAAAAGTATTCGAAATCTTTTCGGAGATGGATTATTACAAAAAACACCCTGATTATTTGAAATTTGTGGATGTACCCAACGACAAATTAGGGCGCAAGTCACTTATAGCAATAATGAAAGGTGAGAAAAAGAAAAGCGATAAAACAATAATTATGATTGGACATACCGATACGGTTGGTATTTCTGATTATGGAACATTGAAACATCTTGCTAATAAACCATACGAACTTACCGAAAAATTTAAAGAGATAGCTTCGACATTGCCACCTGAAGTGAGAAAAGACCTAGAGTCGGGTGAATATCTATTCGGGCGCGGACTATTTGACATGAAAACAGGCGATGCTATTATTATGGCTGTCATGGAAGAAATTTCGAAAGATATTGGAAACTTCGAAGGGAATTTGATTTTTGCAGCTGTTTGCGACGAAGAAGGAAACTCGGGAGGCATGTTATCTGTTATTCCTGAATTTATTAAACTTCAAGAAAAAGAGAATTTCGACTATTTAGCACTATTAGACACCGATTATATGACATCTGAGTATGAAGGAGACGAAAATAAATATGTATACATCGGTACTGTTGGCAAGCTTATGCCATCATTCTATGTTGTAGGAAAAGAGACACACGTTGGAGAATCTTTTAAAGGAGTTGATGCCAATCAAATAGCTGCAGAAATTACCACAAGAATTAACCTAAATGCAGATTTTTGTGATATTGCTGAGGGAGAGGTTTCTTTGCCCCCTATCACTTTGAGACAGCGTGACTTAAAGCCCGAATACTCGGTTCAGACCGCCAAAACAGCAACACTCTTTTTCAATTATGCAACACACATAAGCACGCCCGATGAAGTTTTAAATAAAATGATTAAAGCGGGGAAAGAGGCTTTCCAAAATACAATTGATAGTTTAAACACACAGTATAAAAGATTTTGCAAATTGGCAAGACGTAAATTCAAAAAATTACCATGGGAAAGCAGAGTTATTTCATACGAAGAGTTGTATCAAAAAGTTAAAGCAGAAATGGGAGATGAACTCGACAAACAGTTAGAAAAGCTCTCAAATACAATGTTAAAAGATGAATCCATAGACCAAAGAGATTTTGCATTAAAGATTGTAGAAGAGACTCACAAACTATGGTCAGACAGAGAGCCAATCGTAATAGTTTACTTTACCCCACCATATTATCCACACATTTATGTGGAAGGGAAAAGACCAAAAGAAAAAGCTCTGCTTGAAGCTGTTGCCGATGCTGTTAATTCAACAAAGACAGATTACAAATTGGTTTACAAAAAGTTTTTCCCGTACATATCTGATTTAAGTTATGGTGCTGCACCCAAAGACCCAAAAATTATTGCTGCATTGAAGAATAACATGCCGGGATATGGAACTAAGTATTCACTTCCGTTAGAAGAGATGCAGAAACTTGATTTACCTGTACTTGATATAGGTGCTTTTGGTAAAGATGCACACAAATTTACTGAAAGAATTGAGAAGAGATACTCATTTGAAGTGGCTCCGGTATTGGTTTACAAAACAATTATGAACTTATTGTCAAAATAGAATTTGTTTACCAAAATTAAGTAAACAATAATTATGTGTTTTTAATAAAGTTTTGGTATGAAATTTGGTATCTATAAATAGATTTTTCATACTTTTAAAATTTTGATTTTGGGAGGCTGTCTAAAATTTTTTGGGCAGCCTTTTTTTGTTGTTTAGCATTTGATTTTCAGCAATATGTCTTCTGTTTTTCAAAATATGGGGATTAACAGTTAATTAATGATTGAATCTACCTTTTATTTTTAACTATATTTGTGGTAAAAACATAAAAGGCATATGCGGCTACATGCAACAAATTTGGTTAAACGATATGGTAAAAGAACTGTGGTCAGAGGCGTAAACCTCGAAGTTAACCAAGGAGAAATAGTTGGTTTGTTGGGACCGAACGGTGCTGGGAAAACAACTTCCTTTTACATGATTGTCGGTTTAATAAGACCAAATTCAGGACAAATCTTTATTGATGGAAAAGAGATAACCACGGAACCTGTTTATCTTCGAGCTCAGCAGGGAATTGGCTACTTAGCACAAGAGGCTTCAGTTTTTCGCAAGTTAAGTGTTGAAGACAATATTTTGTCAGTTATGGAGATGGCTCGGTACAGCAAAGAGTATCGTACCGAAAAACTTGAAGAGTTATTAGATGAGTTTGGACTCCAGAGGATTAGAAAAAGTCTTGGAATACAATTATCTGGAGGCGAACGCCGTAGAACAGAGATAGCGCGTGCCTTGGCTATTAATCCAAAATTTATATTGCTTGATGAACCTTTTGCTGGCGTTGATCCTATCGCAGTTCAAGATATTCAGGAAATTGTATTTAAGTTAAAAGATAGAAATATCGGTGTTTTAATCACCGACCATAATGTTCATGAAACATTAAGCATAACAGATAGAGCGTATTTACTTTTTAATGGTTCTATTCTTAAGTCCGGTACTGCAGAAGAATTAAGTGTTGATCCGCAAGTAAGAAAAGTATATCTTGGAGAAAATTTCGTTTTAAGAAGATAGAAAGTATAATTAATAATGGTTATGCGACTTTCTCTTTATGTTATCTTTTTTATTTTTCCATGTTTAACTTATGCTCAGCTAACGAAAGTAAGGGGAAAAGTTATTGATGCCTCAACTAAAGAGCCCCTCCCGTTTGTTAATATAGCTTTTCAAGGTACAACAATAGGAGTTATTAGTGACTTTGAGGGTAATTATCATATTGAAACTCGGACAGCTTCCGACAGCCTTATATTTTCATACGTCGGATATGAAAGGGAGGTACGTTTAGTAAAAAAAGCACAATTTCAAGAAATAGATGTGGAACTTTCTGCCACAGCTATTTCTTTACAAGAAGTTGTTGTCAAACCTAGTAAAAATCCGGCTTTAATTTTACTCGATTCTTTACATGCGCACAGGAACAAAAACAATACAGATAGACTTGAGTTTTGGGAATCAGAGGTTTATAACAAAATGGAGTTTGATATTAGCAACGTCGACGAAAATTTTAAGAAAAACCGCCTTTTTAAACAGTTCCAGTTTATTTTTGATTATGTGGATACCTCTTTTGTAAGTGGTAAGAGTTATCTGCCTATATTTATAACTGAAACAGTATCAGACCTATATTATCAGAAAAATCCCAAAAAAGAGAAAGAAGTTATACGAGCCACCAATGTGAGCGGCGTAAAAAACGATCAACTGTCGCAATTTACAGGACAGATGTATTTAAAGGTAAATCCATACGATAATTTTTTACAGCTTTTTGGCAAGGGATTTGTCAGTCCGCTTGCCAGCTTTGGATCAATTTATTACAAATATTATTTGATTGATAGCGCGTATATTAATAATAGATGGTGTTATCAAATATCGTACTTACCCAGACGATCGCAAGAACCTACCTTTACAGGCAACTTCTGGATTCATGATACCACATTTGCATTGTCAAAAATAAATGCAAGATTGGCTCAAGATGCAAATCTAAACTTTGTTAATGATTTGATTTATGACTTAGAGTATCAATATGTTGGTGATAGCCTTTGGTTTACAAAAACCGAAGACATTTTTATCGATTTTAATATATCTGATAACACGTCAGGAATATTTGGAAACAAAACTACATCGTATAAAAATGTTGTAATTGGGAAAAAACGTGATGATAATTTCTTTAACCCACAATTAGCTCAAGAATTTATTACTCTTGATAGTGTTAATAATTTCTCAGATGAAGAATGGGGCAAGTTAAGACACATGGAGTTAACTAAAAAAGAGCTCCAAATTTACGACATGGTTGATAGCATTAAGCAAGTTCCGATATTTCAAACTTGGGTAGATGTCATAAACACCTTGGTTAATGGTCATTATATTTATAAATTTTTTGAAATAGGTCCCTATTACAAACTATATAGTTTTAATGCAATAGAAGGGAATAGATTTCGCTTTGGAGGGAGGACAAGCAATGATTTTAGCACCAAGCTAATGTTGACCGGACATGTTGCTTACGGAGAAGGAGATAAACGTTGGAAATTTGCAACTGGCGGATTATATATGTTCAATAAAAATCCACGTAAGTCAGCAGGGTGGAATGTAAAACACGATATTGAACAGTTAGGAATCAGCCAAAATGCGTTTACACAAGACAATATTTTAGCTTCGTTTCTAAGACGAACCTATAATCGTAAGCTCACAATGGTTGACGAGGCTGAAATATTTTTTGAATACGAATGGTTTCAAGGCTTGTCGAACACTTTAAAAGTAAATACTCGGCAGATTTGGAGTACCGAATACGTGCCTTTTGTTGTTTTTGCTAATGGAGAACAGACAAGTCTAGAAAAGCTTCCAAGCACTGAAATAACGCTAAATACTAGGTATGCATATAATGAAAAGTTTTTGTTAGGCGAATTTTTGCGAATTAGTCTCGGAACAAATTATCCGATACTTAACTTTGATCTCACGGCAGGATTAAAAGGTGTTTTTAACAGTGAATATGAATATTATCGTATTCACGCAAGCGTAGAGCACGGGTTTAGTATTAACCCCATAGGCCGTTTAAAATATATTTTGGATATGGGAATGTATTTTGGTAACGCGCCATATCCATTGCTTCAGCTTCATGAAGGTAACGAAACCTACGCCTACGACAATTATGCGTTCAACATGATGAATTATTATGAATTTGTTTCCGACAAGTACGTTAGTTTGCTAGCCGAACACCATTTTGACGGTTTCTTTTTTAACAGAATTCCACTATTCCGCAAACTGAAATGGCGTGAAGTTGTAGCTGCTAAAGGACTAATAGGACGAGTAAGCGATAATAATGTGAGTTTAATGAAATTCCCGGAAGGATTGCGTGAATTAACCGTGCCATACGTAGAAGCAAGCATGGGAATAGAGAATATATTAAAGCTTTTTAGAATTGATGCAATGTGGAGACTTACATATCTCGATTACCAAGAGAATGTGACTAATCAAACTGAAATCCCAAAATTTGGAATACGTGTACAGTTGAAGTTTGAATTCTAAAAGGTAAAAGGAGAAAGGAGCAAGTGCCTTTCAACTTTTACCTTGTTCCTATATTTACAGTCCAAAAGCGTAATAAGCCCTCATTCCGTTAGGATAAATTCCTTCAACATACACGCCTCCTTTTGTTGCCTTATTTAGAGCATCATTCAAATCTTCAATTTTCAATATACTTTGACCATTTACGATTGTTATTATAAACCCATTTCTTATCCCTGCGTTTAACAATTTGCCTTTTTCTAAATCAATAACTTGCAATCCTCCTTTAATACCTAAGCTTTTGGCATCATCTTTACTGATAGGTTTAAATATAGCTCCTAATACATTCATAACATCGGTTCTTTTAATAATATCGGTAGAACCAAAGCGATTCTGAAGAATAGCTTTTTTATCTACTGTTTTTCCGTTGCGATTTATCGTTAGAGATATTTCATCTCCGGGTCTAAAACGTATCAGATGATCTTGAAACTCAGAGAGGGTTTTAATTTGAATAGCACCAATATGAGTGATAACATCGCCAGGTTCAATGCCTGCTTTGCTTGCAGGGCTTCCAGCCTCAGTTTGTTGGACTAATACCCCATCTAAAACTTTTAGATTAAATTTTTCAGCTAGTTGACTGTTAATGTCGCTTACAACAATTCCTAATATAGCTCGTTGAACTTCGCCAAACTCTACTAAATCGCTAACAACTTTTTGAACGATACTAATCGGAATCGCAAATGAGTATCCTGTAAACGTGCCTGTATGAGAGGCAATTGCCGTGTTTATTCCTATTAGCTCGCCCTTACTGTTAACTAAAGCTCCACCACTATTTCCAGGATTTACAGCAGCATCGGTTTGAATGAACGACTCGATACCGTACTTTTTATTTATAATATTGATATTCCGAGCTTTAGCAGAGATTATACCTGCGGTAACTGTTGATGTCAAATTAAATGGGTTGCCGACAGCTAATACCCATTCGCCAACTTTTGCAGAATCTGAATTTCCGAAAGGTAAACAAGAGAAATTATTGCCTTCAATTTTTAACAAAGCGATATCGGTACTCGGGTCAGTTCCAATAAGTTGTGCTTCAAAAGTTCGCTTGTCGTTTAGGGTCACCTCAACTCTATTAGAATTTTCAATAACATGGTTGTTGGTTACAATAAATCCATCTTCCGTTATTATTACTCCTGAACCTGATGAAAGAACAGGTTTCTCTTCATAGCCAAAGCCCGGCGAGCCAAAGAAAAAGTCTAAAAATGGATTTGAGTAGCTTTGGCTTTGTCGCGAACTTAATGTTTTAACGTGTACAACTGCATCAACAGATTTTTGTGCAGCTGCAGTTAAATTAACGTAACGGCTATTTTGCACGTTATGAACTGACTCGGCAAGTTGTACAGGGGTTGAACTCTTAAATTCAACAGTTGAATGTGAGTTGTTTTCCTTTGGATTTGAGAAAAATAGATATGCTATTAAAACAATAGCACCACCAGAAAATCCAGTAAGTAAACTAAGAAAAAAAGTATTTCGTTTCATATTTGTAATGTTTGATGTTTTAATATCTTTATATCGCAATTAACGTACTTAAATTTAAATGTGTTTCTTTAGTGACTAAATTTTAACCAACTTTTAACCTTAGATGACATGTTGTCATATTAAATTCTTATTTTTATCTTTTTAGTATTAATTCATGCAAATTTTTCAGCCTATGATATTCAAGCAGATAAATTTTTTCAAATATCACGGAGCAGGAAACGATTTTATAATGCTCGATAACCGCTCTCAACAATATTCTGCACTTACCTCAAAGGAGATATCTTTTCTTTGTAACAGGCATTTTGCCATTGGTGCCGATGGTTTAATAATGATAGAAAACAGCGATCACGGTGACTTTTATATGCGTTATTTCAATAGCGATGGAGCGGAAGGAACAATGTGTGGAAATGGAGGGCGATGTGCAGTACTGTTCGCACATAATCTTAAATTGTTCGATAAGAGTACAACTTTTTTTGCAGTTGATGGAGAACATAAGGCAGATTTGTTATCTGATGGACAAATCAGATTAAAAATGTCTGATTCCTCACTACCCGAAGCTGTAAATGAAAAAATGTACAAAATCAACACAGGCTCTCCGCATTTGGTTGTTTTTGTAGAAAATGTCGAGAATTACAATGTAAAAAAGATTGGACGTAAGTTGCGATACGACACTCAAATATATCCCGAGGGTACAAATGTTAATTTTTGTCAAATTGTGGATAATAAAATTAAAATACGGACATATGAACGAGGCGTTGAAGATGAAACATTAGCCTGTGGGACAGGTAGTGTTGCCTCCTCAATAGTATCATATTTTTTGGGACTGATAAAACAAAATAAAAATATCCTTTTGGAAACAAAAGGAGGACAATTAGCTGTTAGCTTTGATATGTCAGATAAGGTTTATGATATTTTTTTAACTGGACCTGCAAAAAAAGTTTTTGAAGGGAAAATAGTATGATTTATCTTTCATTTAACGTAAAATAATTTTAACTTTGTTAGCTAAAATTTGTTTTTTTTTTGTAAACTGGCGCTTTCTGATTTGATAAATGTTTGGTTTAGATTTGGATAAGAGAGAATTGGCTTTTGAGTTGTACGACGGCTTCAAAGGTTCTGAATTAAGTTATATATATCACGGGCATTTTAGTCAAAAAATTACAGATTTGATTATTATGCTTGCGGAAGCATCTATGAATCAAGCAGGGGAGTCTTCCAAAATTAAGAAACGAGTTTTCTCGATAATGGTTGAAAGTCTTCAAAATATTACCAGACATCAAGATGTTGTCGATGAACATCAAGGTTTTTTTGCCATCGAACAGAAGGATGGGAATTATTTTGTAACAACGGTAAACCATATATATAATTCAAATATAGAGCATGTTGATGGACTTTTGAAAAAGCTGCAAGGTCTAGAGTGTGAGGACTTAAAGTCGTATTACAAAGAAGTTTTAACAAAAAATCAAATTTCTGAAAAAGGTGGAGCAGGGTTAGGGTTAATAGAAATTGCAAAAAAATCTAATAATAAAATATCTCATCATTTTCATAAGATAGATGATGTTTGTTCATATTTTTATTTTCATACATGTATAACCCCAAGAGAAGAAGGAGATAGTGATGATACAGAACTCGTAAGAATTGATAATATTTATTTATTACATCAGCTTCTGCAACAAAAAGAGGTACAGCTTATTTACAATGGTATTTTTAATCAGGAGAACCTCATTAATTTGTTGAATATCATAGAAACCCAAATGGAGGGCATGGGGCATATAAGAAGAATTGTCTTTAATATGATGGTTGAAATGTTGCAAAACATTGTTAAACATGCACTTAGAGATGAGGAAAGAAAGGGAAATCCGGGAATATTTTTTATTAACAAGAAAAATAATATGCATATTCTTAATACAGGTAACTATATTTTGAAAGAAAATATTGATAAGGTTAAGGATAAAATTGACTATGTTAACAGTTTGAATCGTGAAGAACTTGAAGATTATTATAACAAGTGTTTGTTTGATTTTCAAATAGATACACCAAAGGAATCGGGGTTGGGATTTATTGAGCTTAGAATGAAAAGTAATGATAAACTCAGATATAAATTCCAAGATATTGATGATGAAAAATCGTTTTTTATTCTTCAGGTTTATATTGAATAATATGCAGTATGACACCATTAATTTATGAAGGAACAGAGGATACTCCTAAAGTTGTTTTGGACGTAGATGCCGATGAGTTTTTAATATCTCAACGCTCTTTGCCCGAGGATGCATTTCTGTTTTACAAACCTATTTTTAGATGGTTGGAAGAATATGCTAAGAATCCAAAGAAGAAAACGGTTTTTCGGTTTGAATTGGAATACTTTAATACCTCTTCTGCTAAACAACTATCCAAAATTTTTGTCTTTTTGAAAAGTATAAAAGAGGAGGTAGAGGTTATATGGTGTTATTATGATGACGATACAGATATGTTAAATAGTGGTAAAAGATTTGAAAAACTTACCAATATTGACTTTAAAATGGAAGTTCTACCTGTGGTAGAAGATGATGATTTTAGAATAATAACAGAGTAAGTATTATGATCTATCCATTGTTTATAGAAGAAACAGAAGATTCTCCACGAGTATTGTTTGATCCTGCGAAAGGAATATTTTCCATATCTAAAAAAAGTTTACCGGAGGATGCTGTTAGGTTTTATGATACCGTTTTGGAATGGTTCAAAATGTATATTGATGAACCTAATGAAGAGACTCTTTTTAGATTTAATTTTGAGTACTATTCAACCAGCACGGCGAAACAAATATCTAAACTGATGTTTTTATTAGAAAAGTTGAGTAAACGTAGCAAGGTTAAGATAATATGGAACTTTAAAGAAGGTGACATGGATATGGAGGCAGCTGGAAATCGATATAAACAATTAATAGATGCAGATATTGAAGTTGTGCAGGATTCAGAATAATAACTTTGATATAAGTAAAAGTTAATATATTAAAGCCAACTATTTTGCAGATATAGTTGGCTTTAATATTTTGGTTGATTTGGCTTCAACAGATTTTATCTCTTTGTTAGTGTAAACAGAGCTTAATTTTTGGTGGTTATTGAAGCAGATGAAAAAAATGTTTAGAATTTAATGCCCCAAATTAGAACATCGTCAGTTTGATTTTTGTCGTTTTTCCACGTTAAAAATTCGTTTTTAAGTTTTGAAAATTGGATATTAAATGACTCGCCAAAGATAGACGCCAGATATTTTAAGAATTCTGAGCCTCCATATTTAGAGTAGTCGGTTCCGCCCAATTGGTCTTGGAATCCATCGGTGTACATATATAAAATATCACCTTTTTCTATAGAGTATTTTTTGTTAGTGAATTCTATTGATATCCTATTTGTAAAACTACCTCCGACTGCAAAAATATCACCATCAACAATAATGATCTCATCTTTCTTTATTAGCAACGCTCGGTGATTAGCTAATGCAATTTGTATTTCCCTCAACTTAGGATTGTAAATGCACACCGTTATATCCATTCCGTCACTTTGCATATCGTCAATGTTATCTTTTTGGCGTAGAGTTGTTCTTATGCCATCGTTTAAATAGGAAAGAATTTCAGCAGGATTATCCATTTTTTTACTTACTGTATCTTTTAGCAGTGTATTCCCTATCATCGACATAAAGGCACCCGGGACACCGTGTCCGGTACAATCGGCAACAATTAAAATATAAGAATCATCAATTTTGTTAAACCAGTAAAAGTCTCCACTAACAATGTCTTTCGGCATAAAAAATATAAATGTATCCTCAAAAACAGTTCTAATATCTGCTAGGTTTGGAAGCATTGATTTTTGAATTCTTTGTGCATATGTCATGGAGTTGCGCATTAATTGATTTGCTTTTTCCAATTCGAGGTTAGCGTCTTTAAGGAGTTCGCTTTGTGAATACAACTCATCCTTTTTCTGTGATATCTCCTCTTCAGCAAGTTTAATAGCCGTTATGTCGGTGCATAACACCACAGCTTTATCTGTTTGTATTCCAGACTGATAAATAGGAGATACGGTAAATTGCAACCATTTTTTTCGGTTTTTAAAAGTTGTTATTTTTTCTTCAAAAACGATATGTTCAGATGTATTAAACGTCTCTTGCAGAATGCTTGTTAGATTATGTAGCCTAAGCAAAATGCTTTTACTTTGCCGGTCGCTAATTTGTGTAAAATTTTCAATATCAAGCATTTTTAACATACCTTCATTAATGTATCGTATTGTTTCGGGGATTTTTATTATTAAAACTCCATTATCTGTTTGTTGAGCAACAACCGATAGTTGTGTTAGTTGTTTATTTACAACTTCTAGGTTTTTAGATTGCTCTTTTATTCGCTCATTTTGTTCTTTAATTTGTTCGTTTTGTGTTTTTATTTGTTTGTTCTGCTCTTTAATTTGTTCGTTTTGTTTACTTATATCTTGTGCTTTTAATCTAAGCTCTGCAGTTCTGTTTGATATAGACTTTTCAAGAAGTTCATTTTGTTTCTTTAGTCTATGGGTGTAAATCTTTATCGTTAACATCACAAATATAATTGCAACAATAACGTATATTGCTATCATCCAGGCTGTTTGATACCAAGGTTTTGATATAGAAAAATGCAATTCAGCAATGTCTGATACGTTGTTGAACACATTAATGCCTCGTACTTTAAAGCAGTAATTACCGGGAGGAATGTTTGTGTACTCTTTCTCGCCATCAGAGCCTATGCAGATCCATTCTTTGTCGAAATTCTCTAATATGCACTCATGTTTAATAGAGTCTTGATAAAAATAACAAGGGGAAGCAAAATATACTTTTAAACTATTATTTTCATATTTAATAGGCTGTTCAATTTTAATATTGTATGATTCATTATCAAACGGATAGTATCCTTTAAACAAAGTCTCATCGCCAAATTCTATTTCTCGAAATAATGTATTAAACTTAATTGTATCTAATCTTGGTTTGCTTTTGTCGTAGAAACAAATACCGTCGTAAAGGAAGGTTACTATATAGTTGTTTATAAGTGTTAATTTTTCTGATGGTAAAACAATTCTAAAAGGATTTTTAATAAGTTCACTTGGTTTGTTGTTGTGATTTTTTATAAACATTAACTCTTCAGTTGTTATTGCCCAATAACCGTCTAGAGCGGTATCACGTACAATATTTAAAAGATTGTTTTTTAGTTCTTCAAATTGTTCAAAATTTTTATCTAAAAACACCGTATCTACACTTTTATCTTTGTTAAAAACAATTTTATAAAGACCGTTTGACGCACATATGTATGCATTCGAATCTATTAGTACTGGCATACTGTACCTGGCGTCGAAACCAAGTTTTTTGTCGATAAGTTGAAAGACGTCATTATTAGTGCTATCTCTATATATATTAAACGTTTTATCGGAAAAAAACTTAGCAATAACGTGATATTCTCCGATTCCAATAACTTTTCTAATAGTACCTGTTAAATTTTCTATTTTGGTTAAACTGTTTTTATTTTTTATATCAAACAGATACGAGTTGTCAATTCCTCCAACAATAAGAATTTGATCTTTTTGAGAATAATATGTTAGTGAATATGAATCTGATGTTACAATCTTCGATTTTATTTTACCTGCAACTATTTCATTTAGACTATTATCCACGGAAGCAAAAACCTTATTATCAATACTATGCATTCCCCATCCACCGTAGCCACTGGCAATAAGTTGTTTTAAAGGTTTTGGGGGGACGCAAAAAAGGTCCTCGGTTTTTATAATGAATAAGCCACTTAAATTTGTAAAATATGAATAATCGTGATTGAATATAACATCATAAGGGTGTTCGGGGTCACCCAACCTGTCATCAATATATCTAATAGGACTTGATGTGTGAACATGTGAAACTCCATTTCCAGCCCCAACCCATACATTACCAAATCTGTCACATTTTAATGAAATAATATGTTTGTCAACTATACCCTGTTTATAGTCAAGAATGTTTTTTGTGTTTCCGAGGGTATCAAGCGAATAGAGTGTTGACATTGTGCATATATGAATAGTATTCATAAAAGAGTCGTACTCCACATCGCTTAATAGTTCACTTCCAAAATTTTTATCAATAGATGTTTCAATTTTTTTTAGAGATGGTTGCTTTTTATTGTTTAACCTGGCACCAAAGTCGTATATCCATATTCCTGATAATTCAGAGCATATTAATATTTGATTATCAGCAAATTCAGTGATTATTACATAAGTATCGTCTTTAAAAAAATCTAATTCTGGTAATGGTATAAATTTGGTTCCTTCAAGCTTAAATATTCCTTCACCATAAGAAAATAGTAAAATGTTGTCGAAAACACTGTATACTCTTACTAGTTTGCAATCTGATTTAATAACTCTAATGCTGTCCATGTCATACAGCAGAACCTCACCCCTTATTGTAAAAGCGATAGCTGAAGAATTAGCAGCGATGTTCCATACATAAGTAAACTCTAGTTCTTTATCAACAATCCTGTCCATTAATGAGGTGTATTCAAGTTTGCCGAGCTGGTTTGGTTCAAAGTATCCAAGTTCAAAAAGTCCTCCGACGTACAATTTGTTGTCAGCTCCCATTGACATACATCTAATGTATGAAAGGCGAGAATCACTTATATTTTCCCAATTTTTGCCGTCGAAAGTGGTAATACCTTCATTGTTGGAAAAATATACTATATTAGATTTATCAATATATGTATCCCAATTTTGAACGCCTCCTCCATATTTAGAGGCCTTATATGATTTTATATATGGTAAACCTTGCCCCAATATTTGCAGTGGAAGCAGGAGAAGTAAGATAAAATATAGTTTTAAGTTATGCATGATAAGGTGTTTTTAGCATGTTTTACGCACTCATTCTGTTTCGATGATTCTTTGTAAAGGGAAAGGATGTTTTGATTGTTTTTCTGAGCAAGATTTGTACTAATTACTAATAATTAGCAACTTGTACTTTACAAACTTTTAACTTTAATTAGAACTTTATTCCCCATATTAAAATATCATCTGTTTGTTTTTTATTTTTTTTCCACGTTACAAACTCATTTTTAAGTTTGGATAATTGGTTTTTAAATGGTTCTTTATAGATTGTTTCTAAGTGTTTCAATAATCTGGTACTGCCATATTTGGAGTAATCTGCTCCACCCAACTGGTCTTGAAAACCATCGGTGTACATATACAGAACATCGCCTTTTTCTATAGAATATTGTTTGTAAGTGTATTTTACAGGTACCATATGTGTAAAGATGTCTCCAACTGCAAAAATATCACCTTCGATAATATTGATTTCATCTTTTCTGATTAGCAATGCTCTGTGATTAGCTAATGCAATTTGTATTTCTTTTAACTCAGGGTTATATATGCAAACAGTTATATCCATGCTGCCGTCGTTTTGGATATTGTCAATTTTCCCTTTTTGACGTAGGATTGTTTTTATGCCATCGTTTAAATGAGTGAGAATTTGTGCAGGGTTTTGAATTTTGTGACTGACAGTATCTTTAAGCAGTGTATTTCCTATCATTGACATAAAGGCTCCGGGAACACCGTGTCCAACACAATCAGCTACAATTATAATATAAGAGTCATCAATTTTATTAAACCAATAAAAGTCACCACTAACAATATCTTTTGGCTTAAAGAATATAAATGTGTCTGTAAAAACAGCTCTTATTTCCTTTATGTTGGGAAGCATTGATTTTTGGATTCTTTGAGCGCAGGTAATTGAGTCTCGCATTAATTGGTTTGCTTTTGCCAATTCAGTATTGGTGTTTCTAAGAAGTACACTTTGTGAATACAATACCTCTTTTTGTTGTGATATCTCCTCTTCTGCAAGTTTAATATCTGATATGTCGGTGCATACCACCACAACCTTTTCTGTTTGTAATTCAAACTCATAAACAGGCGACACTGTAATTTGCATCCATTTTTTTTGATTTTTAAAAGTGGTTACTATTGCTTCAAAGACGTTAGGTTCAGATGTTTCAAGTGTCTCTTGTAGGACCTTTGTTAGATTTTGTAGTCTAAGTAAAATCTCTCTGTTTTGTTGGTTATCGGATTGTTTAAAGTTTTCAATCTCAAGCATTTTCAACATTCCGTTATTTATGTATCGTATTGAATTAGGGTATTTTATTATTAAAACCCCGTTGTCAGTTTGTTGAGCTACGACTGAAAGTTGAGATAGTTGTTTATTTGCGAACTCAATTTCTCTAGATTGTTCTTTTATTTGTTCGTTTTGCTCTTTTATTTTCTCATTCTGTTCACTTATATTTAGTGCTTTTTGTTGAAGTTCTTTGGTTCTGCTTAATACAGTCTGTTCAAGGAGTTCATTCTGTTTTTTTAGCCTATGGGTGTTAAGTTTTATTATTAATATCACAAATAGAATTGCAACAATAATGTATATTGATATCATCCATGCTGTTTGATACCAAGGGGTTGATATAGAAAAATGTAACTCAGCAACTTCCGATACGCTATCAAACACGTTAATGCTTCGCACTTTAAAGCAATAGTTACCAGGAGGAATATTTGTGTACTCTTTTTCAGTATTTGAACCTAAATTGATCCACTCTTTATCGAAGTTCTCTAATATGCATTCGTATTTAATTGAGTCTTGATAAAAATAGTAAGGAGAAATAAAACTTACTTTTAAATTATTTTTATCATATTTAATCGGCTGTTTGATTTTAATATGATTATTTGAGTTGCTGTCAAACGGATAGTACCCATTGAATAGGTATTCTTTATCAAATTTTATTTCTCTAAATATTGTATTAAACATTGTAGTGTCTAGTGTTGGTTTGTTTTTGTCGTAGAAACAAACTCCTTCGGTGTATAAGGTTACTACAAAGTTTTTAAAAAGGAATATTTCATCTGTCCTTGGAACTATTTTAAAAGGATTTTTTATAACTTTATTAGGTTTGTTTTTATGTTTTTTTATAAATATCAAATCTTTTTCTGTTGTTGCCCAGTAACCATCTGAAGCGGTATCAAGCGTAATCCATAAAAGATTGTTTTTCAGTTCTTTAAATTGTTCGAAATCACGATCTAAAAACACAGTATCTACACTTTTGTCTTTATTGAAAAGAACTTTATAAAGACCGTTCGATGTACATAAATAAGCGTTTGAATCTAATATTATTGGCACACCATATTTTGCGTTGAATCCCAGGTTTTTATCGAATATTTGAAATACGTCTTTTCCAGCACTATCTCTATATATATTAAACGTGTTTTCAGAAAAAAACTCTGCTAAAATATGATATTCTCCAACAGCAACGGCTCTTTTAACAGAACCTGCTAAATTTTCCATTTTTGTTGTCCTGTTTTTGTTTTTCATATCTAGCAAGTATGAATTATCAACTCCACCAAGAAAAAGAATTTGATCCTTTTTTGAATAATTTGTAATTGAATAAGCATCGACTTTTGAAAGTTTTGTTTTGACTTTATCAGCAACTATTTCAATTATCTTATAACCTACGGAAGTGATAATTCTATTATCTAAATTATGTATTTCCCATCCGCCAATTTGATCTGAAATCATTTCTGTTAAAGGCTTTGCAGGAGACTTTAACAGGTCTTCTGTTTTTATGATAGATAAACCGCCCATGGTTGAAAGATATGAGTAATCACTATTGAAGAGTATATCATAGGGATGTTCGGGGTTACCCAATCGGTTGTCGATAAATCTTAGTGGGCTTGCCATATGTACATACGAAACACCATTTCCAGTTCCAACCCATACATTACCGAGTCTGTCACATTTTATTGAAATTGCATATTTACCAACAATTCCTTGTTCAAAACCAAGAATACTTTTTGTAATCCCAAGAGTATCAATTGAATATAATGTTGTCATTGTGCAAATATGGATGGTGTTTCTTAAAGAATCATACTCAATATCGCTTAATAATTCGCTGGATATTTCTTCTTCAATATTTGTTTCAATTCTTCTTAAATATGGTTGTTTTTGATTGGTTAATGCAGCGCCATAATTGTATATCCATATACCCGATAACTCAGAACATAACAATATTTGGTTATCAGAAAATTCTGTAATTAGCACATATGTGTCATCTTTAAACATGTCTAATCCAGGTAGTGGTGTAAATTCGGTTCCTGATAGCTTTAATATTCCTTCGCCTCGAGAGAATAATATAGTGTTGTCGAAAATATTAAATACTCTTGATAGTTTGCAATTTGATTTAATTACTTTAATGCTATCCATATCATACAGTAAGACTTGGTCCCGTATTGTAAAAACCGTATTTGAAGAAGTTGCTGCAACGCTCCATACATAAGTAAATTGTAGGGATGTGTCAACAAATCTATCCATTAATGATGTGTATTCGAGTTTTCCAAGTATGTTTGGTTCAAAATATCCAAATTCAAAATAGCCTCCTGCGTACAATCTGTTGCCTGCCCCCATTGACATGCATCTAATGTGTGAAATGTTTGAGTTTCTAAAATGCTCCCACTTTTTACCGTCGAATGTGGTTACACCTTCATTATGAGAAAAATATACTATATTAGACTTGTCAATATATATATCCCAGTTTTGAACACCTCCTCCGTATTTGGTGGCTTTGTATGATTGTATAAGTGGTAATCCCTGTCCCAATGTGCTTAATGGAAGCAGAAGAAGTAAGATAAAATAGAGTTTTAATTTATGCATTTTAGGTGTTTAGCTAATAAACAAAGTTAGGTGCCGGAATCAGTGTCAAACCCAACTATTAAAATGTCGTCAACTTGTTCTATACCAGCACTCCACATTTTGTAGAAGTTTTTTAGACGACTGCACTGTTCATTAAAATCGAACTCTTGTAATTCAACTATTTTTTCTTTAAATCCATTTCTTTTTAGTTTTTTTCCATCTTTTCCACCAAATTGATCAATAAGACCATTGGTAAACATATATATTCTGTCACCTTTTTTTATAGGTATTGTGTGTAATGTAAAATGTAAGTGATTGTTTCTATGCGTGCCTATTGGCATTTTGTCCGGTTTATACTCTGTTATTTGATTTTCATTTATTATATAAATTGGGCAGTTTGCGCCTGCATAATACAATATATTATTTTGAATGTCTACAGTAACTAATGACATATCCATGCTGTCTTTGCTTTCGCTAAAACTACCACTATAACCATTAGAACCATCATCACATTTTTGATTTAATGCGTATATTATGTTGTAACGTAGCATTTTTAGTATTTCGTCTGGTTTGTAAAAACCAAGAGTTGAAACTATCTCTTTTAAAAAGCTAATTCCAATTAGGCTCATAAATGCTCCGGGAACACCGTGTCCAGTGCAGTCTGCAACTGCTATTACTTTGTGGTTTTCATTAGCGTGACACCAGAAGAAATCGCCGCTTACAATGTTACGTGGAATACTTAACACAAAACTATCTCTGTATAACTTATTTAAATGAGTATTAGTGTGCAGAATAGCTTCTTGTATTCTTTCTGCGTATAATATTGAATCTGTTATTTCATCTTTTTGTCGTAATATTTCATCACGTTGTAATATTGCTATATCGCGTTGTATTTGTACTTCGTCAGTTTGCAGTTTTATCTCTTCTTCGGCTTTTTTTAATTTACTAATATTTGCATCTATTGCTACTAGCTTTGTTACTTCGTTGTTTTCGTTCAGAATGGGAGTTAAAGTAGTTTGCACCCAAATTTCCGAACCGTTTTTATGCATGTTTAATGATTCATACACAATGGGCTTTTGGTCATGGTACCATGTCTCTAGTAATTTGTTAATATTATGTGTGAAATTTTTTTCAATTTTTATATCTAAAGTTCTATCTAACAACTCTTCAAGTTCATACCCATATATGCGTGTAAACCCTTCATTTATCCACTCAAAGTTGCCTTTAGAGTCCATTATTGCAACCGCATTGTCAGTATATCGGGCAACAAGTGATAGTTTATCAAGTTCTAAATTGGTTGTTTCAAGTTCTTTGGCTTGCTCTATTAATTCATCTTTTTGTTTCTCTACGGTAGAAATAGCTTTTTTTATAGTGTCCCTAAGTTTTTGCCTTTCACGTTTAAGTCTAAGAGTATTCAACTTGATAAGGCCATATACTAAAGCTATGACAACTATTGTATAAATAATAAAAGCAGTTATTGTCCTATAGAATGGAGGTTTGATTGAGAATATTAGTTGTATCTCATTTGTTTCATTTCCATCACTATCTAATGCTTTGGCGTGTAACGTATATTGACCCACGGGCAAGTATGATATGGCGTATCTCCCTATGTTTGTCCAAGGTGTCCACGACTTATCAATTCCATCTAAAAAAAACGAGTATTTGATGTTTTTCAAGTCCCTATATGACGGGTATGTAACTTCAACTTTCAGGGAATTATATTTAAAACTAACATCTCCAATATCCTTTACATTATTATTAATACGTATAGGTATAGTTGAATCTTGTCCAATTGTAATGTTTGTAAAAGATAATGTTTGTTTGTGAGAAATACTTTTCATGGTTTTAAAATCGAAGCAGTACAAATTGTCATATGATGACATCCATACCCTTTGATTATCACCAATACACATATCGCTGATTTTTAAATCACCATCCCTTAAAAACGGTTGCCTTACGAGTCTTTTTTGTTCTGTTAAGAAATAGGATACTTCATTGTCACTTCTAATTAACCAATCTCCGGTTTTAGCCTCTAATATTTGTCTAATAGGTAAGTCTTCTTTGTCAAATTGCTGATTTAGTTCGCTGTACTCTTTGAAAGTAAGATCTGTTTTGCCAATATTTTCCTGTTTGTCAGGCAGATAAATACCATTGGTTGTTAACACAACAATAGAGTCACCAATAATTAACCATTGGTTTTTCTCATCTGTTGGCAAGCCATTAGTAGTATTGTATCGCACTATAGAGTAGTCCTTGAAATTATTTGGACTATTGAATTTCATCATCAATAGACCGGAAATATTGGAGATATATAAGTTGCCCACTTTGTCGAAAGTCATATTACCCACATGTTCTGTAAAACCTTCAAATGTTTCAATCACCTTATATTTTTTGTTGTTTTCCCTTTTTATGACAGTAATACCCGGTCTATGACCTATGAAAATAGCAGAACTGTCTAATGGGTAAGAAATCATATTTTGACCTGCATAAACACTGTGAATGTTTTTTAACTCTTTAGTTTGAATATTATATTCATGTATATTTGACAAAGAGCTAAATAAAAAACTTTGATTATCAGATGGGTTCTTTAGAAATGACATTATATAAATATAGTCATCAGTAATGGTATTGTACCTGCTTGGCAACGATATAACGGCGTCTTGTTCTCTCTCTATAGCATATAACCCTGAGGTAGTTCCAATATAAATGTTGCTGTTTATGGATGACAGTGATAATATATTACCTTTTATTGCGGAGTGTGTATCAAAAACTCTGTATCCGCTATAAGGTTCTAGTAAAGTTATTCCTTTTTCTGTTGTAGCCCACAGGTTAAATTCCATATCTTCATAAACACAGAATACGTTGTTGTCAGGGATACCTTTGTTTGCGAAGTAACGGTCAATCAAATCGCCTTTTTTATTTAATATAAATATGCCTCCTTTGAGTGTGGCGTAAACGAACTCGTCGTTATCATTCTTTATCCCATAATAGATTCTACCCTTTTTGATCTCTTCGCTAACAGCTGACTTAAATTCTTCATAAAATAGGAGTCCTTTGAGTGAGGTTTTACTATTAATGACTATTCTTTTAGTTTTATCAAGATTAATAGTTTGTTCATTTGGTATAGGCGACAGTTTTTTTGTGTCTACTTTAAAAAATCCATTTGTGTTGGTTCCTATCAGAATGTAATCATCTTCAATCGGCAGAATAGAATAAACAGCAATTTTTTTATCAAAAATTTCGTTTTGATAACGATATACAGTGTCGTTTTTTAGAACAGCCAAGCCCGCATAACTGTCGAATATGTAAAAAACATTATTTACTAAAAAGGCTCTAAACTCAGAGACTACTGATGGGATATATATTTTACTAACTTTTATAAAGTCATATTTGAATATATTTTGTCGTTCAGCAATAAAATATATTGCATCTTCATATGGAATTATTTTCCAAACCGTTTTGATGTCAGTCTCTTTTATCTCATTTGAAAGGCTGGTGTATATAAGTGAGCCATATTCGTCACGTTCAAAATATCCAAATTCATTGAAAGCTCCGACATATATTTTATCGTCGGTAGAAACGTGTATGTATCTAACCGCAGAATTATTAGGCATACTATATGTTTTCCACTCTTGACCATTGAATTCAAGCAAACCGTCATTATTGCCAAAGTACATATATCCATTTTGACCCTGAGCAATAGCCCAGTTTTGGTGCGATGCACCATAGTCAGACGATTTGAATTGTTTTGTAAAAGGAAGTCCAAGATTGCCAGTATTACGCCCTTGTGCAGTAAATGTACAAATCGTTAGTAATAATAAAACAGCCTTTTTAACCATTATTGTAGTGTTTTTAAAAAACGAAAATATAAAATCTTTTTGAATTTGAATACACAAAACGCAGTTGAGTCAACTATTTTAAATCAAATTATCACCGATAAATATAAGAATAATTTTAAAAGTGGTTGTGTTTCTGTTGTTTCACTGTAATATCACAAAAAATCGACCAAAAATTAAAAAAGCTTTTTCGATAATTTAATTTTATATCAATTACAGAATGCAAATTGTTTTCGACAATCTGTTTAATCTGAGTTCCAATTTCTTTCAGTAGAGACGCCACAATGTGACGTCTCTACAACACATTGACATTAACCTGATTAATTCGTAACTCGTAATTGCACATTGTTAATTGATATTCGGGTAGTATTTATACTTAGTGTAAGTGCGTATAAAGTAGTACTCCTTTTATGGTTGATTTAATTGATGTGAAGTGCTACTTTTGTTTTTGATAACTTGCAGGAAAGTTGTTTCATTTTGTTCGATGTTTAATCTGATTAACAATGGGGAAATTACGTGATAAATTGTTTGAGGATGTTAGATTTGAGGAGGGGCTTAAAGCATGTATGAATTGCGGTGTCTGTACTGCAATATGTCCTGCTGCAGAGTTTTATGATTACGATCCGCGACGAATTGTAAGCATAGTACAAACGGCTGATGATGAAACTATTATAGATTTGTTGAAAAGCGAAACAATTTGGTATTGTGGACAATGTTTGTCGTGTCGAACACGGTGTCCGCGTAACAATACCCCTGCATATGTTATAATGGCTTTAAGAAAATTATCGCAAGAGATGGGCTATTTTACCGAGTCTGAAAAGGGAAGACAACAGCTGGCACTAAAACGAACAGTTGGAGATAATGTGTTAAAATATGGATACTGTATATATCCGGCAGAACTTACACCATCGAAACATCCCGAACAAGGTCCTGTGTGGGAGTGGGTTCATAAAAACAGTCAAGCAGTTTATGATAGGTTAGGAGCTAATTTAGATAAACTTGGAGAAGGGGCTTTGCGACAAATTGATAATGAGACACTTAAAGAACTAGATGCAATATTTGAAATTACTGGAAATAACGATTTTTTTGAAACAATTGAGAACTATTCAGAGAAACAAGCGGAAAAAATGGGACTTGGGTTTGACGATAGCCATGATTGCGAATATATGAAGCACATTACTACAGTTAACGAAAAAAAACATCAACGATGAGTAAAGAGAAGAGAGACATATGGCGGAAGTACCAGAAGAGCATTGGAGACGATAATTTCTTTTTTGTAAGAAGTTGCATTCGTCAAAACTTTTTCCCTGCATCGGAGCAGGCGTTTCTACATATTTTAAGAAACGAGCTTGGAAAAAACGTAGTTGAAGATGCGCGACATACTACTTGCTCGGGAATTGGATATCACAGCGATGTTGTAAATTTTGATACTTTACAAACTATTATTGCAAGGCATTTTGCATTGATGACCGAAGCAAAACTAAAAAACGTGGCAATATCGTGTGTTACTTCATTTGGGTTATACTCTGAAGTACTAGAAACTTGGAAAGAGTTCCCCTCAGAACTTGAAAAAACAAGAGAAAACCTATATAAAGCAACAAAAAGAGAGTTTGAAATCCCCGAAAATATTGCTCACTGTTCAGATATAATTTACAAATTCAGAGAAGAAATAAAAAACAAGGGGAAAAATAGACTTGTTAACGCAGAGACAGGCGAACCTCTTAAAATAGTCGATCATATTGGCTGTCATTATGCTAAAATCTTTCCAGAATATGGCGAGGGCGGAGCCGAATTTCCACAAGTTCTAACAGGAATGATTGAGTCATGGGGCGGTCAAACAG
>JGI24712J26585_10000091_pt1 | contig 67943 bp, 63 predicted proteins | sample BioPla3DNA2_FD_26585 | JGI IMG/M metagenome (IMG submission 26585) | reverse complement strand
TTTGTTTTCTTTTGCCGTTTTTCCAAAGGTTTGGGGTGGTTTTTAAACAGGGATTTCATAAATATGGAGCTGTAGCAATATTTGTGTTTTGCTACAGCTCCGATTTTCTTGAATATAAAATTAACCGTCCCTGAATTGTAATCTAATCGGGGACGGTATTTCAATTATTGATTTGTCTCTTCTTTTTTGCGTTCTTCAAGTTTTTTGCGGTATTTGTCCTTTAGTTCTTCCAAGAGATTTTCAACTTCTTCGTGGGTAAAGCTATAATTTTCACCGCAAAAGTGACATATTGTATCAATGTTTCCCGTCTCCTCGCGCAGCAGCGCGGTAAGTTCGGTAAGACCGAGAGATTTTATACCGAGGCTGAATTTTTCTCGGTTACAGTCGCATTTATAATAGGTGTCAACTTTGTCAAACAGATCATATTCAATCCCGTCTAGTATAGTTGCGATAATATCCTCCGGTGTCTTGCCCTTTTCAAGCATCGAAGAAACTGAGCTGAAAGACGCGGCGTTCTTTTCAAGCTTAAGGACGGTAGCTTCATCTGCTCCCGGCATAAGTTGAAGAATAAATCCTCCGGAAGCGGTGCAGACGGCTGCGCCGGTATCCTTGTCATTCCTTATTCTGACGCCAACCCCGCAGACTGACGGTGTTTGTTCGGATGTAAGAAGATAGTTTGTTATATCGTCTCCGATTTCGCCGTTTATGATAGGTGAGATGCCGATATATGGCTCCTTAACCCCCTCGTCTCGGATGACGCTGAGGTTGCCGCGCCCGATAAGTGAACCAACGTCAAGTTTTCCGTTCGGTTTACGCGGCACATCGGCTTTTGGATTCTGAATATATCCCCTCACATCGCCGTTATAGTCTGCGGTACAAATAATGGTTCCGGAAGGACCGTCTCCGTCAAACCGCAGTGTTGTAAGATCTTTTTTGTTTTTAAGCATAACACCGAAAATACTCGTTACGGCAAGAATCCTGCCGAGCGCGGCGGCGGCGGTATTCGACGGCTTGTGTACCGCGCATGCCTTATTTACGATTGCTGTATTGTCGGTGCAGAAAATACGGGCTGAACCGTCGCGAGTCATCGCCCGTATAAGCGGGCTCTTTGTTTCATTAAAAATCATTATATACCTTAAAAGAGTTATTCAATATTTAGTTTAGTTGAAAGCAGACGCTCTGTTATAAGGAAGAAGGTAACCAGGAAGAGAATATTTACAAGGCCGGTCAACAGCATTACAGAATTGACGAATTCCGCGCCGGAATTGAAATATTCCGCTCCGAATCCTATATCGTTGTAATCAAGTATCCATGGGATCCGCTTGGCGGTCAATACAAACAACAGGGTAGTGAACACTTCCATAATCATATTGCATCCGACATATGCTCCGGCGGCAGCAATTGCTTTGTTGCGGTTAAAAAGCTGGCCTATCGCAATTGACATGTAGAACATCATCAGGCTTGAAGCAGTATTGATTATTATCGATAGTATAAGCTGTATGATGAACAGAACTTGCTGCGTCGTTTTAATAGAGGATAACATAGAAGAAAAACCTTTTAAGAAATTTCCAAGAAAATCATGTCCGGCGCCCATTATCAATCCCGAAATAACGCATACCGCTACGCTTATGATTATCCAGAATATCGAGACTGTCAATCTGACAAAGATATGCTTCCATACTTCGACAGGGAGGGTATATGTAATATACGCCTGATTGCCGACCATTTCCCGATAAAACCTGATAATGCTGAAAATTCCGGTAAGAAGAACCAGAAAAAACAATCCGATGATAAGAAATGTCACGGAAATATAAAGAGGCGGATTTAAATACTTTGAATTTACATTCAGCTGGATTATGTCAAGGATCTTGCAAAACAAGGTAAGAGAAAGAATAATGGCATACATATACCAGTATCTTCTGGCAGTGTTTTTGAATTCATGTTTAAATAATTTTCCCATCATATGCTTTCACCTTAAAATCTGTATGTTTCCCTGAAAAGCTGATCTACGCTCTTTCCCTGAGCGCGTATATTATCCGCAGCCTCCGCCAATGTAATCTGGCCGTTTGATACGAATATAACATCGTCAAGAATCCTTTCAACATCAGAAATGAGATGAGTTGAGAGGAGAATTGAGCTTTCAGGCGTATAATTTTTGATTATGGTGTCAAGAATATAGTCTCTCGCTGCCGGGTCGACACCTCCGATCGGTTCGTCAAGCACATAAAGCTTCGCTTCACGGCTCATGGTAAGAATCAATCTTACTTTTTCCCGGTTGCCTTTCGAAAGGGTGCCTATCTTAGTTTCGGGATGTATATCAAGCCGTTTCAGCATTTCATACATTCTCACCTCGGAAAAATCCTCGAAGAAATCGTTGTAAAGGTTAATCATATCTACCACTTTCATACTGCTGTCAAGAGCGTCTTTATCCGTCAGGTACGATATGACTTTTTTTGATTCAACCCCGGGGGAATTGCCACAAATCAGCACTTCTCCGGAAGTAGGAGTCAGAAGACCGTTAATCAGTTTTATAAGCGTTGTTTTTCCGCTGCCGTTAGGACCTAAAAGACCGACTACGCGGCCTTTGGTAATGGTAATATTCCAATTATAAAGTACCGGAACCGCGCCGTATGACTTGCAAAGATTGCGGCATTCAAGAAGCGGAGCGTTTTCGATGCCGGCTGAATGTAAAAAGTTTTCATTGTTGTTTTGCATCATCAATTATTCTCCATTACTGTTTAGTTTAGAGAGATATTCAGTTACTTCTGAAACAATCTCATCGTCGCTCAATCCGAGACTGCGCATTCTTTGGGTGAAATCTTCAAGAATGGTTCCGGCATATTCGTGCCTTATTTCGTCTAAGCGTGCAGTATCTTCGGTTACCACACGTCCGGAGGCTCGCCAGCGATTGTCTTTCGGTAATATCAGACCGCGGCTTTCAAGCTCCTGAAGAGCGCGCTGCATCGTATTAATATTGACCTGTGCGTCTGCGGCAAGATCTCTGACACTCGGCACGGCTTCTCCGGGTTTGAACTCACCTGAGATCAGAGCCGCCTGAAGCTGTTCTACCAGTTGTATCCAGATCGGACGGTCACAGTTTATATTCCACGTCAATCTTAAATTCCTTTCTTATGTTTTTTCACTATCCCCATTATAGTATTAGTGGATTAATGTATTAGGTATATAATACACCAAAATTCGTAAAAAGTCAATTATTTGATTAAACAAAAAACTCGACGATTTATCCCGTCAAGTTAGTAAAAATATATAAGGAGAAAAACCTTTTGATTTCGAACAAAAACATATTATCATGTATCTGAGTTTATTTCTTTCATCAGGTTGGCAATAACTTTTCGCAGGATATCGCACATCTGCTTTTGGTCCTCTTCAGAAACACCTTCAAATATAGCGCTATCGATTGCTCGGATCGTTTCATACATATGTTTGTTGTATTGCTTGCCTTTTTCCGTTATATATACCAATGTCTGACGAAGATCATTTTTGTTTGGTTTTCTTATAACATATCCTTCGCGCTCCATTTTCTGAAGCGTAACCGAAACGGTAGGGGCTTTAAGGTGCGTCAGATTTGCGAGTGTAAGTTGAGTGCAGCCGTCGTTGAAATTGAGATGAAATAGAAGATTCCGAAAACTGTCCTGCATATTAGCCTGAGTATGCTTTCTAATATAGTCATCGCACATCTTGTTGACATCCCTTATAAGCATCATCGGCGAAGCGTGTTCACAGCAGACTTTCGCAGACGGAGGATTTTCTGCGCTGATCCCCTGAGTTTTATTTACATTTATTTTCATGTTATCACCTTTTTTAAATGTAACTACGAAACGGTTGAATTAGTTAGGAAACTAACGCTATAAATATTATACTATATTCAAATGCTAAAAGTCAAGAGCAAATTATTATTTAATAATAAATTAATAAATCAAATTAAACAAAAAAAGATATTACGTGTTTTAGCATTTACTAATGCCGATAAAACCGTATATCTTATTATAGTCTTTATTAAATGAATAAATAAACTAAGACGGAATTAATTACCGACATCGCTCGTGATTGCACCGGTAACCCAGCAAATGCCGAACACCGCCACATTAACAGCAACTATCGTCGCTCCGACCGGAGTCCCGGCGAGAATCGATATCATCATTCCGATAAAAGCGCAGAAAACGGCGATAACTGCCGAAAATATTGTAACTGATTTAAAGCTGCGAAAGATACGCATCGAGGATAAAGCAGGGAAGACAACGAGCGCAGATATAAGCAGCGAACCGACAAGTTTCATCGCAACAACGATTATAACCGCTGTTACAACAGCGATAAGAAGATTATAGTTTCCGGCGTTGGTCCCGGAAGCTTTAGCAAATTCCTCGTCAAAGGTAACTGCAAAAATTTTGTTATAAAAAAACAAGAAAATGATTATAACAGCAGCCGACAGGGCAATGGATAAGATAACCTCTGTCTTTGTCAGCGTAAGCATTGAGGTTGAGCCAAAGAGAGTGCTGCAAACATCACCGGTAAGGTTTGATGACGTTGAAAAAACATTCATTAATAAATAACCAAAAGCAAGCGCGCCTACCGAAATCATGGCTATCGCGGCGTCTCCCTTAATTTTTGCATTTTGTCCGGTTTTCAGTATCAGCACCGCGCAGATTACCGTTACCGGCAATACGAGCAGCATTTGATTTGACAAATTAAGCGCGGAAGCGACGGCAATCGCTCCGAAGGCGACATGTGAAAGTCCATCGCCGATAAAGGAAAAGCGCTTTAAAACGAGCGTCACTCCAAGCAGCGAAGAGCAGAGGGCTATCAAAACACCCGTTATAAGCGCGTATCTCACAAAAGGATATTCAAAGTAATAAATAAGCTTGTCAAACATTTTTAAGACACGCCTTTCTGCCGGGATAAAAAGAAACGTCCGATTTCGCTTGATATATATTCTTTCGCAGAACCAAAGAAAAGAGTTCTGCCTATATGAAGTATATGACTCGCGTATTTTACCGCCGCGGCAATGTCGTGCGATATCATGATTATTGTAATACCCTCATTGTTCAACTCAGATATAAGGTTATATAATTCTGAAGCAACTTTAACATCAAGACCGGCAACAGGTTCGTCAAGCAAAAGTATTTTTCTTGTCGCGCATAGCGCCCGCGCAAGCAGTACTCGCTGCTGCTGTCCACCGGAAAGTTCGCGATAGCTCCGTTCGGAGAGATCGGTTATTCCCATTCGTTCCATACTTGCTGCGGCGATGTTTTTTTCTTCATTGTTATAAAACGGGCGAAATCCGCAGCGCCCTTGGCACCCTGAAAGAACTATTTCTTTTACGGACGCGGGAAAGTCTTTCTGTATTTCTGTATGCTGCGGAAGATATCCTATTTCCTTCTTTCGAAGTCCTTCGCTTGTCTGAATCCGTCCGCTTATCGGCTCCTGAAGATTGAGCAATGTTTTCATCAGGGTTGTTTTACCGGAACCGTTCTCTCCGACAATACAAAGATAATCTCCGGCAGAAACGGAGAAATTCAAATTCTCAACGATTATTCGGGAATCATAACCAAGCGTCAGATTTGAGGCTGTGATTAAATACATTATTAATCTCTCCTAATTCAGCGCTTCCCTCAGCACTTCAAGGTTGTCTTGCATAATTGAAAGATAAGTTGCACCGTTTTCCGCGTCTTTTATCGTGGTTGACTGTATTGAATCAAGAGTCAAAATCTTCTGATCCTTTGTTATAGTATTTTCAATTATCGTCTTTGCGATTTTTTGATCGGAGCCGTCTATTGTCATTACCGCTTTTAACGAGAGTTCATCGACCTTTTCGGCGAGAAAAATAACGGTTTCAAAAGTTGCCTCAGTTTCAGCGGAGCAGCCGGCAAAGGCTGCATAATAGTTGAGACCATAATCATCCACGAGGTATATGAAGGGAAAACGGTCGCCGAAAAGCAGCGTCTTTGTCCTGCTTTGAGAAACGATATTCAGATAATCATTGTCGAGGCTAATAAGTTTTTCTTTGTAAGATTCGGAATTTATCTTATAGCTTTCGGCATTGTCCGGATCAATATTTTCAAGAGCCAAGGAAATTGAATCAACGAAAACCGAAGCATTTCTCAGCGAAAGCCATACATGCTCATCGTATTCAAGTAGATCATCTCCATGATGTTCATGTTCTTCTTCATTATTATCGAGATGTTTATGGTCGTGGTCATGTTCCTGCATTCCCTCGATAAATTCTTCTTCCTTAGCGGAATCCCCCAGGACCTCAAGCAGATTAATAACCTGCATTTCTTTATTTGAGACTTCCTTTAAGGCGTCATTTACCCATCCGTCAGATTCGCCGCCGACATAAATAAAGAGATCGCATATCGAAATCTTCATAATATCTTCGGCGCTCGGCTGAAAGCTGTGCGGATCAACTCCGCTGTCAAGCAGAAGTGAGATATCAACTCCCGAATTGCTTTCGCCGATTATATTTATCACCCAATCATATATCGGGAAAATTGTTACAACGACTTTAAGTCCGCTGCCTGAAGGGCTGACGGAACCACAGAAGGCAAGGCTGAAAATCAGAATAGCAGCCGTTAAAAAAACAGATATATTTTTAAACAAGATAAAGCTCCGTTAATTAAAGATACTAAATAATAAAATGAAAGCCGTAAAAAAGCAGAAATTAATTCTCTGTATTATACATATAAGTTTTCATCGCCGAATATGAGAACCATTATCAATTATAGCACTGTGAAGTTAAAAAGTCAAGCAATTTGATAACAATTTTCAAATCTCAGATGAAAGTTAATTATTCAGATAAAGCGGTTTCTCAGAAGTTATCCAAAATAAAAAAATCCCGCGACGGGGATTTTTAGATATATAATGCCAGCTATTCAAAAAGTTGAATCATTCTTTGCGTTTAAACATAGTGCCGGACGAATTTCCGTCAAGCACGTATTCGACGGTTTGAGGGCGTCGGCCGTAAAGTATCCAGGTGTCAATGCCGGCAGAAGTAGCCAATCTTGCGGCATCCAATTTAGTTATCATTCCGCCGGTACCGCGGTTGGAAGAGGAATGATCGGCAAAACTGTAAATCGCATCAATATCGTTAACAAAATCTATCAGCTTGGCATCCGGAACCTTTCGGGGATCTGCGGAATAAAGTCCCTCTATATCGGACAGCAGAAACAGCTTTGAAGCTCGGCAGAGAATCGAAACTAAAGCAGAGAGCATATCGTTGTCGGAAAAAAGCTTCTTTTCTGTTTCAATTTCTGTATAACTGACCGAATCGTTTTCATTAACAATCGGGATTATCCCCATGTTAAGCAAAGTATCAAATGTGTTTATGAGATTAATTTTTTTTTCTTCGTTATCAATGTCATCGGCGGTTAAAAGAATCTGGGCTACCATTTCGTTGTATTCGGCGAAGAATTTGTCATAAATATGCATCAGTTCGCACTGACCGACAGCCGCGGCAGCCTGTTTCAACCTGAGATCAGTGATCTTTCCGTTGATTCGCATTTTATATTTGCCGACAGCAATAGCTCCGGAGGTTACAAGTATAACCTCATATCCGGAATTTTTTATTCCTGATGCGGTGCGGGCAAGCCGGTCGATCAGCTGATAATCGCAACTCCCGTTTTCGTTTGTCAGAGTTGAGGTGCCGACTTTAATTACTATACGGTTTTTAATTAATCCCATTTCAAGCCTCCGATGAGGTAATAATTCAGTTTCTGTAATATTATACCCCATTAAATAAAAAAAGTCAACCGTAATATGTGAAAGTCACATATTACGGTTGACAGAGTATGCTTCGAACAAAACTTAACGCTCTTTTTTGATAACGGCGACAGAGCAGAGAGCAGCTGCGCCGAGCAGAACGAATAAAGGGGCAAAATCGGAGGTTTGAGCAGCCGGCGCGGGCGCTGCGGCAGGCGTTTCGGCAACAGGCGCCGCCTCGGCGGCCGAAGGAGCTTCCGGAGCTGCTGTTTCTTCTTCAACAACAATAGGCGGAACCAGTGTCATGTTAGCGCCCATGTCGTATATGTCGTTCATGAGACCCTGACCGTACTGAACTATCGGATAAGCTCCGTCTTCGTCGCACCATGTGATTATATAGTTGAAGAACCATCTGTGACCGTCAACAAATTTCACGGTTCCGGTGCGGTCGATCTGATCCCAGGGCATCGCGCACTCGTAATAGGTGTAGCTGCCGTCGTTTATGCATTCGAATTTAAACGGGCATTCCGAATAAATAGCATATTCGGCCGAGTTATCCCTGAATTCTTCCGGAACAGAGCCGGTATACTTCCATTCAAGAGTATTGTCGGCAGAACGGTTAAAGCAGCACTGCATTACATGATATGGATCCTGCGGCAGATCATCAACCGGCAAGGTTGCCATCAGCGCGAGATACATTGAAGAATAGTTTGACCCGGGAGCTTCAGCTTCATAATTCTGAGAAGAATAATCTTTCTCTGCTATCTTGAAGAAGCAGTAGAAATTATCCTTATCCCATGTTCCCCACGCTTCGCCGACCGCCTTGTGGTCCGGATCGTTTGCATCATACCACTGACTTACATCGGGGGTATAGAAGTCATGGATCTTCATGTAGCAGTCGTCGAGCTTTCCGTCGATTGTCGGCGGAGCGGTTGTTCCGACGAGCTGAACTTCGTCATATGCGAATAAAGAAAGCGATAGGAAAGCAGCCAGAAGCATAATAAATGCTGTAAAGAATGCGACTTTTTTCATTACTATATTCCTCCCTGATAATCGGTCTTTCGTTTATGTTTATGCTGATAAATTAATTATAATCCTTTAATTTCCTGATGTCAATATATTTTTGAGAAAATATACAGTAAAATGAATATAACATATTATTATAAGTGGTATTAAAATTAATTATGGATTAAAAAACCGCAGCAAAACAAAAAATGATATAATCCCCACTGTGTAGTCTTGAAATATTTATTATTTCATGTGCCTACTTTGTGGGGATTATATCAACGTGTCGATAAAGTTTTATTTAACCGTCAAGCTCTAAATACATATCGATGATAGATGAATAGTGTTTGGTGGCAGATTTCTCTCTGGAAGCAAACGCGGAAGCGAAATCGCTCTTCTTTGCAGAAATGAGATTCTGGAGAATAAAGGCATAACCCTTCCATCCGTCATAAACATAGCCAAAGTCAAAGGTACGACCGTCGAGCAGCATATCGAGAACTGCAACCGACTCCTCGTCTCGGCTGTATTTTACCTTAAGAGCTATCTCATAATAAGCCGGTATAACCTGTTTATAAGATTCGGCGTTGAGAGCTTCAATAATAACCGAGTTGCGCTCTATATCAGTTGTCGTTTTCGGAATCGCCATAATGGTATGAGCGCCGTCAGACATCGTAAGATAGTTTTGCTGCGCTTCGTCATATTTCGGATAAGGTATAATACCGAAATCGGTCTCCATGCTGCGATAATGTATCGCAGAGGTGAAAAGCCCGTTTAAATACATGGTGCGATTGTTTTGCCAAATATTGGCATATACGCCCCAGTCGCCGAAGTGAGCGCCGTTATTATTCCATGCAAAATCATTTATTCTTTCGACGATTGAAATCGTTTTAGGAGTGTTGAAGTTAACCTCAGGTACACCGTCTTCATCTTTTGTCATAACGGGATTGTCGAAAGCATACTGATAAGTAATAGTTGCGGAATAATAGTCGCTTACCAATCCGAAGAGGTCTTCGCTGTCTCTGTTTCCGTCGCCGTTGATATCGTTGTAAACGTCTTTTATCGTTTCGGAAAGCTGGTCGAGCGTCCATTTGCCTTCCTGAACCGTTGTATAAGGATTTTCAACTCCGTAGCTTTCTATAAGCATTTTATTGAAATACATGCAGTAGGTAAAGCGAAGAATAGAAAGACAGTATTCGCCCGCCATCATATACGCCTTGTTCTTAATTGACAAGGCATCCTTCGCGTTTCCTATGTACCAGGGCTGCTCGAGATCTATAAAAGGCATATCATACCAGTTTAGGTAATTATTGTCGGTAACGGTAGAGCCTACTTCGATAACCTGACCCAAAAGCAGATCGAATTCATCATCGCCAGCCAAGACCGATTTACGTACCTGATCCTGAGGCGTATCGTAATATACGCCGGCAATTTTGATGTTGAAACGCTCCATTACGTCCTGGTTGCGCCTGTAAATCGCATCTTCGATAACGTCGCCGGTTTCCTCAAGTTCAGCTCCGATTTCCTGTACAAAGTCATCTCTTGTCCGTCCCGCCATCTTGAAGGTATAACCATCGTAATCCGCTTCCGGCAGATTGTCGGGCAGCGCAAGCCTTGCTTCATATTCCGAAGTGGTAGTTTCCGCAACGGCGGTTTCGGTTTCGTTTGCATTATTTACCGTTTTGCCGTTGTCTGAGCCACCTCCGCAAGCTGCGAAGGATAACATCATAGCCGCAAGAATAAGCAGCGAAATGAGTTTCAATCGGTTTTTCATAATTTCACCTCATTTTGTGATTTTTTATATTAACCTAAATAAAGATCAATCATTTTTTGCATCTTTGCTTCAATGGGTTTTTGGTGCCTTTCAATTAATGAAGCAATATCAGCGTCTCCTTTAGCGAATTTAGTTCTTAATGCCGAGGCTAAATCTGCGTTCCAGTCGTAAACTACCGCCATATCGACTCCTCTTGAAGCCCGCATTATCTTCAGCATTTCAATGCTGTCTTCATTGCGGAGTCCTTTCTGAGAGACGGTGGAATCGTAATAAACCGGTATTACCTCATCATGCGACAACATAGCAAGTGTATCCATCACAAGCGCCGTATCCTCGCTTCTTGCATTGGTAACGGGGATAAGCATGGAGCAGAAATTGCCCATCATAGTTGTCTGGTATTCATCCTGACTCTCGTCAAACTTCGGAAGCGGAAGCATCCCGAAAGTATCATCCATGTCGCGCATCAGCTGGGCAGCTTTGATCTCGGCGGTAAGGAAGGCGGAGCGGTTTGTGGTGAACAGATAAACATATCCGCCGGTGGAGGCATTGAAATCGTCCCAATGAGCGTTAAACGTCACCCCTTCGGTTCCGAAAAGATTTGCTACCTTTGTGCAGACATCATAGAATCTTTCGGATCCGGCGGAGAAATAGGGCAAACCTTCTTCATTGGTCTTAATATATCTTTCTCCGGAAGCATAAATAATCTTGTCAGGCGCGTTTGGATGCGCGGAAAGTCCGTATACGGAGTTGCCGTTCTGTTCCCATTTGTATGACTGATCTCCGTTTAAATTCGTGACTGCATTGCAATATTCAAAAAGACTGTCAATAGTCCATTTGCCTTGACGAACAAGATCGTATGGCATCTCAAGACCGTATTTCTCAAGCATATTCTCATTGAAGAAGAGACACCATGAGCTGTCATAACCCATTAGATGCGCGTCTCCGGAAGCGCAATAAAGATTTTCGCCGATCTTTGAAGAATCATTATAAGCGGTGTCCCAATATTCGGCGTCAAGATTGAAATTTTCAAGACTATACAGATTTAGGAAGTAACCCTGCGCCATTTCATTAGCTACCGTGGTAGGAGAGAGATACATAACATCGTAGCTGTCATCGCCGGAAAGAACCGATTTTTTTCCGATGGAGTTATTACTGTCAATGTTGTTTCCATAATCTCCTTCCGTTCCGGTTCGCGTGTCAATGATTTTGCAGTTGAGCGCCTGTTCAAGCCGTTGATTGCGCAGGTAAACGGCGTCGTTTAACACCTCGCCGTTCAGCTCTTCGGGACAGATGGTTGTATACATACCCCAATAAGAATGAAGATTAAGAATGGTATAGCTCTCGCCTCCGAGATCAACATTGGGTATAAGGCTTTCGGTTTCGGCTGCAGTTACGACTTCGTCGGCTGCGGCTCCATCTGTGGTCACTAAATCCGAATTATCTCCGGAATTATCCCCGCATGAAGTAAAACCAATCAACAGGGAAATGATGAGAAACGCAGAAAAAAGTCGCAGCAAAATGGAATTCATAATAGTTCACCTCTTTTGAAAATGTTTTGTCCGGATTATATATTAAAATTGCTATTTTATTGTCTTTCGCTTAAATAAAGCAGAGCCATGCGGTAACCGTCGACTCCGTATCCGATATAGTGTTCCTCACATGCCAATCCGGCATAGCTTATTCTTCGGAATTCTTCTCGTGCGTATATGTCGGAAATATGCACCTCAACGGCGGGGAGAGCGGCGGCGTCTAGCGCGTCGAGTATTGCGATGCTGGTGTGGGTATAAGCCGCCGGGTTAATTATAATCGCATCGAAAGAAGACGGCGCGGCGCCTATCCAATCGACAAGGTCTCCTTCGTGGTTTGTCTGACGTATGTCAACGGTAAGCTCAAGTTCCGCAGCCCACCGCTCTATCATTTCTACAAGCTCATCGTAATCGGTGCAGCCGTAAATTTCGGGGTCCCTGCTGCCTAACAAATTCAGATTCGGACCGTTTAAAACAAGTATTCTTGAACCTTTATTCATTTTATATTATATCCTTTAAACCGGAAATTAATAAAATACGTTCAGCCGCAGCTTCAATGCCATCGTTCCCGTTTCCCGCAGATACTTTAAAGTCGGAAACTGCTTCATAATAGGGTTTTCGCCTAATATAAAGCCGCCACATTTCTTCTTCGTTTAGAGCTTGAGACAGAGGTCTGTTCTCGCGGGAAAGCAGCGATATCGGCCGTTCAATCCAGAATACCGTGGAATTTTGACGAATCAGACGTCTGTTTATCTCTCTAAGCGGCGATCCTCCGCCGTATGCTATGACACATCCGCTTTCTTTTGAAGCTATCGAAACACAATCGCTTTCAAAATCCCGGAAGCCCTCCTCACCGTATTTTGCAAAGATTTCAGGGACAGTCATTCCGATTTTGTTTACTATCATTTCATCGATATCAATAAACCGCCGTTTCGCGAGTTTCGCAATTCTTTTGCCGATGCTTGTTTTGCCGCAGCCCGGCATACCGACAAGACCTATTGATTTGTTTTTGACTTCAACAGTTCTCGTCAGGTCGCTGATGTATTGAGATTCGTCTGCATCAAACGGAGCGTCGTCATCTTCGGTTTTGCCAAGAAAGATATCACGGGCGCGGACTGCTTGAGCGACAAGCATATGAAGACCGTTTATTGCTATTATCCCGAGCTCATCCGCGCGAGTAAGAAGCGGAGTTCTTGAAGGATTGTATATAAGGTCGACACAAGCTTTCAGCTTTCCGAAACGTTCGAGAGGAAATTCGGGAAGGCTGCTTTTATCCGAAGCTTCGAGCTGTCCGTCCTCGGTGATATAAAGCCCGGCGCCGTTATTTGGATACATTCCGACCGGAGTTGTATTGACAATCAGCTCAGCGTCGAAATGTTTGTATAAATTGAGATAATTGTCTGTTCCGGTTCTGGAAATAATGATTACTTCAGAAGCGCCGAGTGTTCTGAGAGCTTGAAAAGCTGTTTTTGATGTTCCGCCCGAACCCAAAATCAGGGCTTTTCTGCCATTAATTTCAATATTCGCCGTTTTCAGCATAGATATAAGTCCCGAAAGATCTGTATTGAAGCCGTAAAGTTCAAATCCGCGTACAATAATAGTATTGACAGCGCCTATGCTTCGGGAGGTTTGAGAAATGCGGTTAAGCGCGGGAAATACTGTTTCCTTGTACGGAATGGTAACATTTAAAGCGTTAATACCGTTTCCGGTTTTCATTCGGTTGAGGAGAGATATTACTTCCGATTCGTTCTCAAGTTCAAGCAAACTGTAGTCATATGAAGCAATAAGTCGGTGTATTTCGGGTGAAATCGAATGGCTGAGCCTTCTGCCGATAAGTGCAGCTTTAAAGTTTTTTGAAAAAATCAATGTTTTAGCCTGCGAATTGTCGAAACCGCTTGATTTTAACCCGATAGAATGATATAATAGGGTATAAAATCAAAAAGGCGGAATGAATTATGGATAAGAGCCGTACGCCGATGATAAGCGTACAGATGTATACTCTGAGGGAATATACAAGAACGCGCGAAGATTTGTTTAGTACGCTCGACAGATTAGCTGCGCTTGGAATTACCGGAATACAGGGCAGAACTCCGGCCTTTATGTCGGACGAAGAATTCGCCTATCAGCTTGCAAGCCGGGGGCTTTATGCCGATTCTGTAATAGCAAGTCTTTCGGATATACTTAATAATCCCGCTTATGCATCAAACCTTGCCGGGGTTTTCGGTATAGATGTCGTCAGGACTGACGGCATGCCGCCGGAGCTGATGATGAGCCGGGATGGTTTTGTAAGTTATGCGCACAGACTTGAAGCAGCGGCCGAAAGGCTCGGCGAATACGGCATCCGACTGATGTATCACAACCATCACGGAGAATTCACTCTATTCCATGATTACGCCGGCGAGGAGTGCATCAGCGGTATGCAGCTGCTGCTTGAAAATACCGACAAAACTTTATTCCAGCCGGATCTGCATCACATGACTTACGCGGGTTTCGCGCCGGAGAAGCATCTTTCGATGTTTTCCGGGAGAGCGCAGTATATTCATCTGCAGGGCTACGGCATAAAGCCGGGCTTTGCCGCTCCGTTTACCATGCCGGTCGGACTAGGAACATACGATTGGCAAAAAATAATATCAACAGCCTTAGAAATCGGCATTTACAACTTCGTGCTGGAGCAGGATTTTACCCTCGGCAACCCCATTGATGACATTGCTTTAGGTTATAAAAATCTCAAAAAATATCTTGAAGCTGCCAAATAATCCTAAATCTGTGAGTTATCAACCAAACGTAATAAGATGCGTTCTCTTGAAAGTCTCGCCGGGAACGGCATAATTTATGCCTTCCTTATGTTCCAGAATAAAATCAGAGTCAACGGGATCTTGAATACCCGCCCACGGCTCAAGGCAGATATAAGGAGCGCCGTGTTTGTGCCATAGCAGGAAATAATCAAATCCGTCAAACTTAACGTTGATTTTTCTGTCGCCTGATTTATTTATAAGTGTAACACCGTGAGAATTAAGATGCTTGAATACGAGCGCATCGACCGCAAAATACCGGTCGAGCAGCGGGAACTCGGTTTTGTTTTCAAGCAATGTCACATAATTATGCTCAAGCAGGTTTCCGTCAAGAATATAAGCGCGAAGGGTTTCGGGAAGGTCAAAAACGACTTTGTAGTTTTCGATTCCCTCGGGAGTTGCGTAAGCTTCATGAGCGCCGACAGAGAAGAACATAATATCTTCTCCGGTGTTTTTCACCGAATATGTAACTTCAAGCGAATTATCTTTAAGTTTGTATTTCGCTCTGAAAACAAAATCAAAGGGATACATCTCCTTGGTATTCTCATTTGATTTCAGCTCGAACACCGCGCTGTCTTCGTTGATTTTAACGACTTCAAAAATCGATTTTCTTGCAAAACCGTGCTTTGAGAGCGTATAAGATTTACCTTTGTATATAAAGCGATCTTCTTTAAGCCCGCCGCAGATGGGGAAGCAAATCGGCGCGCGTCCTGTCCAGAACTGCGGATCTCCCTGCCAAAGCCATTCTCGTCCGCTTGAATCCTTAATTGATTGAAGCTCGGCGCCAACCTCACTTATTTCAACAGTCAGACTGTCGTTTTTAATTGCTACCATACTTTTTCACCTCATATTGTATTGAAAAATCCTGTATTACATGGGTATTATACCACACATTTCAGGGTTTGTAAAGCGGAAACAACACAAAAAAATGAACCATCGGAGATATTATGTTTTATAAAGCGAGCGTTCATGAACTCAGCGATTATCTTGTCTTTTCCGGAAGGACACTTATGTCCGAAGAGGGGCTCTGCGTCGACTGGTCGGGTGCCGGGTTTGAGCTTTTATGTATGGCAGAAAGACTGATAATCAGTTTCGGAGAATACAAAGCAGAACAGCCGTGTTATGTAAAAGTCTATATTGACGGAAAACCTCATTCATCATACGCAATCTCTACCGGCAGAGAAAAGCTGCTTATCAATCTTACAAGCGATTTTCATAAGGTATCGGTTTTCAGAATAACCGAGGGAGACAGCCCGCTTATAATAAAAGGCTTCGAATTTTACGGCTCCGAGATCGGAGTAAGGGAGCAAAGACGAAAAAATCAGCTCAAACTTGAATTCATAGGAGATTCTCTTACCTGCGGTTACGGTGTGTTGGGTTCGCGTCATTCCGAGGGCTTTCATACTTATGAAGAAGATGTTACCGCCGGTTTTTCCTGGCTCGCAGCGGCTGAACTTGATGCTGACGCGCGATATATTGCAATCTCCGGGCAGGGAATAGTAAAAAACTGTAACGGAGAAACCGGCACCCCTATTCCGTTGTTTTATCAATGGCAGACAAGAAGCGGCAAGGAACCTGCAGATACCTCCTGGTCGCCGGATATAATAATAATAAGCGCGGGAACCAACGACTGCAGCGGCGGAGTATCAAAAGAAGAATTTCTGATAGGCGCCGAAAAATTTACGGCTCAGCTAAGAACAATCCATCCTTCTGCCGATATAGTTTGGGACTACGGAATAGCCGGCGATTTTTATTGCGATACATTAAAATCAATGGTGAAAAAACATTCTGACAACGACAGCCGTATCCACTATTTAAAAATGCCTGAGATGAATCGCACAACTGAACTCGGTACAAACGGCCATCCAAACAAACGTTATTCAAAGAGGGCGTCAGAGGCTCTTATTCCGCTTTTAAGAAAGATAAAAGACCGGAGGAACGACGAAAATAACTAAGAGAGACATCAAAGTGAAAATCTGTATTAATATAGCAACAGCTGTTTTTGCCGCGCTGCTTCTTGTTTGTCTTGTATCCTGCGGAGAGGTGACAAAAGAGCCGGAGGAAACAGTAGATCTGACAATTCCGCATAAACTAACATATGTTGTAAATAATCGCTTCGCCGGCAGGATAAACGGAGAAACCGAGCAGATTTTAACCGGCGCCGAGTTATCTTCCCGAGTAACCGCCGTTGAAAAGGACGGTTATATCTTTAAAGGCTGGAGCGACGGTTCAACCGATTTCAAACGAGAAAACGATACAATAACCTCAGACACGACTATTACCGCGATTTTTGATTACAATGTTAAAAATTGTCCGGTAATTGACATAGTAACCGACGACGGAAGAAATATCGAAGATAAGCGCGAATATGTCGGCGCATCTCTTTCTGTCGCCCATTCAGACGGAGGCGAATATGATTTATCACCTCTCGCAATAAAGATAAGAGGAAGAGGCAACGCCACCTGGAATATGGAAAAGAAATCGTATCGAATAAAGCTGTCAAGAAGACGCAATCTGTTAGGAATCGGTGAAGGACCGGCAAAAGACTGGGTACTGCTTGCCAATCACTGCGACCAATCTCTCGTACGTAACATAGCAGCCTTCGATTTAGGCAGAAGACTACCCGGTATCGAATGTTCATCCGGATCGGCGCTGGTGAATTTATATTTCAACGGCAGATATCAAGGCGTATATCATCTTTGCGAACAAAGCCAGGTCGATAAATACCGTGTCGATGTCGGCGATGACGGCTGGATGGTTGAGCTTGATATGTATGCCGACGGCGTTCAGGATTTAGACTGGTTTTCATCCGGAAATCGTCCTTATTCAGTCACCTACGGAGGCGGTTCGATTGATAGAGTTACCGAAATACACGACTATATCCGCAGCTGTACCAACGCTATTAAAAGCGGGGAAAAAAGCGAGATAGAAAAACTTATCGACATTGATTCCTGCATCGACATGTATCTTTTGCACGAATACGCAAAGAACATTGATGTAGGCTGGTCTTCTTTCTTCATGTATTATCGGAACGGTAAGCTGTATTTCGGTCCGCCATGGGATTTCGATTTAGCATTCGGCAATGACCACAGGCTTGATAACGGCAGTTACGAGGGTATTTATGTCGGAGAAAACAGAGGTTTCGATCAGGGAAACCGATGGTTTATAATGCTTTTCTCAAACGACTGGTTCAAACTGATGGCTGCAAAGCGATTTTTTGAAGTCAAACCTATTATAGAGGATGAAATAGAGTATATAACAGAACTTTCCACAAACTGTCGATATGATCTTGCTAAAAATTTCCAGCTCTGGCAGATTTTCGGGCAGAGGATAAATCAGGAACCCGAACATATCATGGCGCTTTCAAAACAGCAGGATCACGCCGCATACCTTATCGAATGGATGAAAGCGCGTCTTAGCTGGCTCGACGGTTACTTCAATCAGGTCCTTAAAACTCAACAATAAACCATAAACTAACCAAGAAAGGAATAGTCATGAATTATCAAGTTGTTTCAGCGGCAGAATTCACCTACCCTGACATCAAGGAGTATAAGTCCTCTTCCCGTGAAATCAATCTTTGCAGCGCCCGGGGCAGTTACGCCGGCTGCCATATCCTCCTTGACGGTCTGCGTTCGCCGGAAATCCAAGTCTCGGCAACCGGCTTTGAGGGCGGCGAATTCTACACCCTTATGCCGATATTTGTAGAGAGTACTTTTAATATCAAAAAGGAAAACTACAGAGAGAATTATCCCGAGAGAGAAGCCCCTTACTATCTCTATGACTGCTACCGTCCCTTCAACGGCTTTTTGATACTCACCGACGGTTTCGGCGGACTCTATCTTTCCGTTAAAGTCGATAAAGATGCTGAAGTCGGATTTATTAAAGGCTCTGTTAAGATCAAAGCTGACGGAGAGACCGTCGAAATTCCTGTAAGCATCGAAGTGTTTAAAGCCATAGTCCCGGATACCACCATAAGTCTTATCAACGGCTATTCAATCGGTACTTATTATAATTATAAGGGAATCAATCCTACCCCCGCCGAATTTGCCGATATGGATCAAAAATCTATGGCGATGCTTCGCCGTGCGCGGCAAAACACGATGTATGTCGGCGGAGTAAAAGTCACAGATAAAGATGACGGCAGCTACGATTTCGACCTGTCGGCGCTTGAAGCTGTGATGGAGAAATACGAGAAGAATGGTTTTACACGCTTCTTTGGCCCGTCGGTTGGCTGGAGAAAGAGCTGGCATGAATCGACGATACTTATAAACGGCAAGATACCTGCAATGAGCTTTGAAGCTTATAAATATCTTACCCAATATCTTCCGAAGCTTCAGAAGATGCTCTCCGCGCACGGCTGGAACGACCGTTTCGTTCTGGGAGTCGCAGACGAGCCTAATGCGCCTAATAGTACCGAATACCGCGCTCTCTGCGGCATGATTAAGAAAATAGCTCCCGATATCCGTCTCGCCGACGCGATGAGTTGGGGACAGAATGTCCCGGGCGGCGTCGATGTCTGTATACCGCTGAACTCCGAGTTTGAAGCACACATTGATGAGTTCTCCTATATCAGAGATCAGGGAATTGAACTCTGGCATTATGTCTGCTGCGGTCCGCGTCACGACGGATATACAAATCGATTCATGGACTATCCGCTGCTTTCCAGCCAGTACCTCTTCTGGGGCAATTACAAATATAAGCTGACCGGATACCTGCACTGGGCGGCAATGCATTATCAACCGAAACAGAATCCTTTTGTTTCAAACATACCCACACATAGGAACACCGACTCTGTCGGCCTTCTGCCTCCGGGTGATACTCATATCATATATCCCGGCGACGGTGAACCCTGGATGTCGGCAAGACTTGAAGCTCAGCGCCGCGGACAGGAAGAGTTTGAACTTCTAAAACTGATAGGTGAAAATGACCGCGAAAAAGCTGACAAGCTCTGCGAAGCCGGCTTCCGTAAATTCAATAATGTCGAATATGACATCAATAAATATACGGCTTTAAACCGAGAAATCCTTAAAGCCGCCTCTGAGCTTTAATAATATAAAGACCGGCGCCCCAAAAAAGGCGCCGGTTTTCAATTTATACATCGCGATCGCAGTAACCGCAGTATTTTCTTTCATTCTTTTGTTTGACGATTTTTGGCAGATATTTTTCGTGATTCGAGATACAGACAGGATTTTTACAATATCTTTCGCCGGAAAATATATATTTTTCACCTTTTACCGGCAGCCGATCCGGAAACTTTTCGGTAAGCGTCAATATAAGCGCCATCCGGAGATATAACGTATTTTCTGCCTGCTCAAAGTATTTGGAACGGGGATCATCGTCAACTTCGTATGAAATCTCATCCACTTTAGGCAGGGGATGAAGAATAATAAGATCATCCTTGGCTTTTTTAAGTTTTTCATTGTCGAGGACAAATATGCCCGCTTGCGACCGGTAGTCAGACTCACTTGAGAACCGTTCCCGTTGTATTCGCGTCATATAAAGCACGTCTAACAAAGCGATGCATTCGTCAAGTGAACGGCATTCAATGATCTTACCGCCGTTTGCCGAAAGCATTTCTGTTGCATATCCCGGCATTTTAAGCTTATCGGTGGATATCAGATAATAAGTGTTTCCGAAGTGCGGAGAAAGCGCCTTTGAAAGGGAATGAACGGTCCTTCCGTTAAGAAGATCACCGCACATACCGATGGAAAGCCCGTCGCATCCCCCTTTTTCCTCTCGTATGGTATACATGTCGGTCATTGTCTGTGTAGGGTGAAGATGCCCGCCGTCACCCGCGTTAATCAGCGGTACGCGGCAATAAAGGGATGCGGCGAAAGCTGCTCCTTCGACGGGATTTCTCATAGCAACGACATCGGCGTAGGTGGAAACTATTTTAATAGTATCCCTCAGCGTTTCTCCCTTTGAAACCGAACTTGAATTAGGGTCGGAAAAACCGATTACCGAGCCTCCGAGCCGAAACATCGCGGTTTGAAAGCTTAACTGAGTTCTGGTAGAAGGCTCATAAAATAAAGTCGCTAAAACCTTCCCGGCGCACGCGCTTACATACCGGTGTGGATGTATTTTCATATCGGCGGCGAGAGTGCACATTTCCTCCCATTCCTTTGCGGGAATATCGCTGAAGTCAATCAAATTTCGGAAAGACATATTTATCCTCTTCATTACGGAAAGACGTTTTATGATTTATCGCAGAAAAAGTTCATCCGCTATATAAACTTATTTGTCGCGTAAATAATCACTTCTTAATATCGAGTATTCTCCGATATCCCGGTATCTGCCTTTGACATACATAGCCTGACGACGAATCCCTTCGAATTTCATCGAGCAGCTCTCCATAACATATGCGCTGTGTTCGTTCTCAATCATATATCGGGCGTCTATGCGGTTTAGCGATAACTGCTCAAATCCGAAGCGAATCACCCGCTTGGCAGCCTCGACTGCATATCCTTGCCCCCAGAACCGCGGATTTAAAACATAGCCTATCTCTCCGCGGTTATTTGCAGGATCAAGTTCGGTAAATCCGCAGGTACCTATCATTTTTTCACGACCTTTAAAGTCTGGCAGCACAACACCCCAGTCGAAAAAGCTCCCTCCCCGGTAATCATCCTGAAGCCTTTCAATATAACTTTCGGTAAACTCGGGCGAAGGATGAGGATACCAGAGAAGATATCTAGTAACCAGCTCCTGACATGAGTATTCATACATATCTTCACAGTCGCGGGGGACGATCTTTCTAAGCAGAAGCCGTTTTGTCTGAAGAGACGGAATGTTTCGAAAAACCGCTTTGATATTTGACGGCGTTGAATTTTTAGCTTCTTGTCCGGCTTTGTCAAAGCCGATTATATGCTTAATAAAATCCATCTCAGGTGTGATTACGGTTCAAGCAGAGCCTTTCCGAGAGCGCTGTCGGAATCAAGGATTACAGTCTTCTCGCTGCCTTTAAGAGAAGCTTTCAGAGCCTCAAGCGCAAGCTGGAATTCATAGAAGTCTTTTTTGTCGTCGGTGTCATAAGCTTCTGCGAGCATTCGCATGTATTCAGCCTCTCCCGCCGCCTCAATTTTTGCCGCTTCCGCTTCGGCGTTGGAAATTGTTATATTTACCTGTCTGTCGGTGTCGTTGATTATAAGGGAAGCCTCATAATCGCCGTCGGCGCGGTATTTTTCTGCTATCTGGTTCCGGTCTGAGATCATTCGGGAATAGACCGCCTGTTCGTTATCTTCCGGAAGATCAAAGCGTTTGATTTTGACATCTATTACATTGATGCCATAAGTCTTGCTGACCTTTGTAACGTTGTCGGAGATAGTCTGATATATATAGTTCCTCTCAGCTCCGTCGTCCATATTGATTATATCATTCTGATAAAGAGTTCCCATCAGATTCTTAAGAGAGTTATAAGTTATTGCGTTAAGTCTCATTTCAGCTTCATCGAGCGAGCCGATAGTTTTGTAAAAGGTAAGAGGATCTTCTATCGCCCACAGCACATACATATCCACTGTCATGTTTTTCTGATCAGCGGTAAGCGCTTCAGACGGCGGAATGTCGTAAAACATTATTGTCTTGGGAAACTTTTTTATTTCGTCGACGAACGGAGCTTTTAAGTGAAGTCCGGCTTCTGCCGATGTATCAATAATTTTAGAGAATCTGACTACGCAGGCGTATTCGTTTTCAGCTACGACATAAAGGCTGGAAAACAGCACTGCCAGCGCGATTACGACAATTACAGCCACGACAATAAGTATAATAGTCTTTTTATTTAATAAGGCTCCCATCTCAATTACCTCCTTCAGTTGCAGGAGTTCCGCCTGTGCTTACAAGACTTTCAAGCGGAAGCAACTTTTGTGTGTGGGACGAGTCGGATACATCGATATAGACCTTGACATCGGGCAGCATCGCCTCAATAGCCTCGTAATACATCCGGATTCGGGTTATTTCGGGATTCAGACGATATTCATTATACATTGCGTTGAACATAGCGATTTTTTCAGTCGCTTCGTTTATACGGCTTTGCTTCAAAAATTCGGCGTTTTGAATAAGCTTGTCAGCTTCCGCCTGCGCCAGCGGCAGCTGAGCGTTCTGATAAGCTTTTGCCTGGTTAATCGCAGTTTCGGCTCCCTGTTTTGCTGTTTCGACGTTTTTGAAGGCTTCGATGACTTCCTGTGTCGGCGGTTCACTGTCCTGAATCTTGATGTCGGTAAGCGTTAAGCCGATATCGTATTTTTCAAGCTCAGTGGTTACAAGGTCGAAGATATGCGTCTGCATCTCGGCTTTTCCGGTCGTCAGAGCCTCGTCAACATCGGCGGAACCGACTATATTTCTTATCTGACTTTGTGTCAGGTTTTTAAGAATCAGCTCCGGCGAATATGAGTTGTAAAGATACTTAACCGGATCGGCAATCCTGTATTCAACGAAGAAATCAACGTTGATAATATTGTAGTCTCCGGTAATCATCTTACTCTCGTTTTCGATGACATCATAACTCCCGACGCCGCTGTCTTTTGAGCGATAACCGATTTCAATCTTTTGATAGATATTTACATCGACCTTGTGAACCTGCTGAATGCCGAAAGGAATCTTGAAGTGTATTCCCGCGTCGGCTATTCCGGTTACTTTACCGAAAGTTGTAATAACGCCGCGCTGCTTGTCATTTACCGTGTAGAAGCAGGTTGACAGCATAATAATCAGGACTACGGCAGCTAAAATCAATAAGCTGAATTTGATGATTTTCTTCTTGTCCCGCTTGATTTTATAATATCTGTTGTCGGAAAATTGTCCGCTGTTCATATGAATATGCACCTCCGTGCCAATTACAGCATGTTTTTTTACTTGCTTTGATATATATTATACAGCTTTTAATTGAATAAATCAACACCTGACAGTTCATTTGTAAAAAATCTTGTTTTGTCTTGCGCAGAGAAAGATAATGTTATATAATATAGGTAACGGATAATTAGCATATAGAGGCTTGCTGATGATTAATAAAAAATTTGCATTTATCGGAGTCGGTAATATGGCAGGAGCGATAATAAAAGGTATGGAAACGCTTTCCATACCTTATGAAAATGTCTGTCTTTTCGATACCGATAAATCAAAATACGAAAGATTTGCAAAAGAATACAGAAAAGCATCAAACGCGCATGAAGCTGCGGATTTTGCCGATATTATTATTTTGGCGGTAAAACCACAGACATTTTCAATCCCTCTTGAGGATATAAAAGAGAATGGAGTTGTTTTGGACGGAAAAGTTTTGGTTTCCGTCGTAACCGGCAAAACTATGCAAAGCATCTGCGTGGCGATCGGTAAAAACGATTTGGGTGTTATAAGAACAATGCCAAATACTCCGATGCTTATCGGCAGAGGGGTGATTGCTCTGACAAGGAATGAATATGTCGGTGATGAAGCTTATGAGGGCATAAAACGCATTTTTGGCGCGCTTGGCAATGCTTTCGAGCTTGAAGAGGGAAGAATGAACGATATTATCGCTTATACAGCCTCTTCTCCCGCATATGTTTTCTATTTTATTAAAGCCATGGTTGACAATGCGGAAAAACACGGCTTTGACCGCAAGATTATTAAAGAAATAATCTGCGACGCAGTAACAGGCTCGGCAGAATTGCTTAAAAACTCAGAGCTTTCGGAGGAAGAGCTTATAAAAATGGTTTGCTCTCCCGGAGGAACCACTCTTGCCGCGATGAATGAGCTTTACGACGGAAGATTCGCGGAAATACTCGACCGGGCAATGGACGCCTGCACAAAAAGAGCGTATGAATTATCAGAAGATTGAAGATAGATAAAATTATGGCAAAAAAGAAATTTAACTTATTTGAAATATTCAACCCGACAAAAGACGGAAAGGGAGTTAAAAAGACATCATACGGTGATGGTTGGGGAAAACGTGACGCTCCGACTTTCTTTAAGATGTATATAGAAAATCTCGGTCGTCTCCTCTCGGTGAACATCTATATGGTTTTAGGCAACTTTCCGCTGTTTTTCGGACTTTTTGCAATGGGCGGTTACCTTAACAAGCATACAACCGCTCCTTCATCACAGCTGTTCGGACCTGTCTTTGGCGTGTTTAAAATAAACCCCGGTAATCCCGCGATATCCGCGTTGATGGGGGTACACGGAATTCAGACAGAGCTTTCGGTCAACACGACCGCCACATTGATTCTTTTCGGGCTCAGCGGGCTTGCTTTGTTTACCTGGGGATATGTATCCGTCGGAACAACATATATTTTGCGTAATATAGTCAAGGCAGAGCCGATATTCATGTGGGACGATTTCTGGTACGCCATTAAGCGAAATCTCTTTCAGGGAATGGTAGTCGGAATCCTTGATGTGCTGTTTATGGGCTTGCTTGCCTATGACGTCGTATTTTTCTATTATAATATAGGACCGTTTCTGAACAATGTTATGTTCTATTTCTCAATCCTCGTCTCGGTAATATATTTTCTTATGCGGTTCTATATATATATTTTATTGATAACCTTTAATCTGAAACTTCGCCATATTTATAAGAATGCCTTTATCTTTTCAATACTCAATTTCAAACGCAATGCGCTTGCTCTTCTCGGGATTGTCGCGCTTGTGGCGACAAATTACGCGTTGTTTATAATGTATATACCTATTGGTATAATTCTCCCGTTCATAATCACTCTTGCGACCGGCGCTTTCATAGCGGCTTATGCGGCATATCCGAAAATTAAGGAGATAATGATAGATCCCTATGTCGATGAAAAAGAAGACGAAATAAAGGAAGAACCGATATTCCGTGATATGGGGTGAAAGCGGATATTTTCCTTCCGTTTTATTCACCGTTTTACCTTGTATTGAAATGTGAATTATGAGAAAAAATATATACGACATACTTCGAACCGCAGAAATTGACTTGCGTAGAGAATACGATAGATTGTATAAGCAATTCTATAATGAACCAATTAATACATCATGTAAAAGTTATAGAAGTATTGCGGATTTAATTGCGTATAAGTTTGTCTTATTGGATAAACAACTTATAGGTAGATGTATATCTGTCGAAGATTTTAACGATTCTCATGACTTTTATTTTATAGAAAACCCTCTAGAAATTGATATTGAGTTATTGATAAGCTTTGCTGAATATATCTTAACATTTTGTTTGGGTTTAATATTTAGCCATATTCTAACTATTGATGAGTTGAAACAGCTTCCTAAAAATGTTATAAGCTGTATGGAAGATCTCGGCTACCAAAGAATCAGAAAAGAAAATTGCATAATATTTGTTGAAAAAAATCCTGCTGCAATAGCGGCAGCAGAAATTATAGAATCTGAATTGAGTTATTCTATACTTGAGTACAATCATCATCGTTTGAAAGGTCAATTGACCAAGAAAAGAACTATTTTAAAGCATATGGCTGATAACATTGAACCTAAGCGAAAAGAATTAAAAAGCATTAATGAAAAATTTACATCAAAATTATTCTGGCTGCTTAATAAGTTTATTCGTCATGACATTTCTGAAAATGAACAGATTAAAAAAATGACAGATGACAAGCTGGAATCGGTATATGATGATATCTATCAAATGTGGTTACTTGCTATATTGCTACTCGATAATGCAGAAAGAAGCAAAAGAATAGATGATTTAATTGAATATATAAATAAGTAATGATTCGATACCGTAAATTAAATTATACCGAAAGTATTCATATTCATGAAAGCGCTGGAAATTTGATTTTCACTGCTATCTAGATTGAAGAAGCAAAGAATCTTTTAGAAATCATGCTGTCTAAATCCGCTCATTTGCAGATTTACTTGTATTGTTAACCATTTTCTATTGAATTCCGGTTTATAATATTGTATAATATACTCAGACGAGCTGTAGATTGAGATTGAAAGGGAGGTAAAGTGTTATGAAGAATAAAACGGCGCCTGCGCCGGAAAAGCAGGATCTGGCATCCTACCTCTTTCATCAGGGGACGAATTATCGCAGCTGGGAATACATGGGCTCTCACAGAGATGGCGATTACTATGTATTCCGTGTCTGGGCGCCCAACGCCGACTCCGTTTGCCTGACGGGTGATTTTAACGGCTGGGATCCCGCGGAAAATCCGATGACAAGGATAACCGACGGAGGAATATGGGAAACAAGGGTTGCGGTTAAAGAATTTGAAGACGGAAATGTCAGATACAAATACCGCATAATCCGTGACGGAACCGCCACTCTTAAAGCAGATCCTTATGCTCAGAGCCAGGAAACTCTGATGCAGACCGCATCAATAATTTACGACGCTCCCGAATACGAATGGCAGGACAAGAGCTGGCTTGAATACCGAAAAAAGCAGATGTCACCGGACAAAAACGGTATTTATTCCTGCCCGATAAACATCTATGAATTACATCTTGGTTCATGGCGAACCCGGGACGGAAAAACAACAAAGAATGACAGCGATAATTATCTGACATATTCTGAGATTGCCGATGAGCTGATTCCTTATGTCAAACGGATGGGCTATACCCACGTCGAACTGATGCCGGTTATGGAGCATCCTTTCGACGGCTCCTGGGGATATCAGATCTGCGGTTATTACGCTCCTACGGCAAGACACGGCTCTCCGAATGATTTCAAGAACTTTGTCGACAGACTTCATCAGTCGGGGGTCGGAGTAATTCTTGACTGGGTGCCGGCGCATTTTCCAAAGGATGAGCACGGTCTTTACGAATTCGACGGCTCGCCGCTTTATGAATATCAGGGTCAGGACAGGATAGAACATTCCGGTTGGGGTACCCGGGTATTCGATGTCGGGCGCAACGAAGTGCAGTGCTTTTTAGTTTCCAACGCTCTTTTCTGGCTTGATGTATATCACATTGACGGACTTCGGATAGACGCGGTAGCGTCGATGCTCTATCTCGATTACGACAGACAGCCGGGAGAATGGATTCCCAACGTATACGGCGATAATAAGAATCTCGAAGCAATTTCATTTTTCAAGAAGCTGAACGGAACCATTACAGGTCAATTTCCGGATGTAATGATAGCCGCGGAAGAATCCACCGCATGGAAAAATCTTACAAGACCGGTATCGAAAGGCGGACTCGGCTTTACTCTTAAGTGGAATATGGGTTGGGCGAACGACATGTATGATTATGTCTCCGTTGACCCGGTATTCCGTAAATACAAGCACGATAAGCTGACATTCTCGCTTATGTATGCTTTCGGTGAAAATTACATACTTCCGGTTTCTCACGACGAGGTGGTTCACGGCAAAAAGTCACTGCTTGATAAGATGTGGGGCAACTATGAGCAAAAATTCGCCGGCTACCGCACATTTATGATGCACATGATGGCGCATCCCGGCAAAAAAATGACTTTTATGGGCACCGAATACGGTCCTTTCCGCGAGTGGGACTACGAAAATCAGCTTGAATGGTTTATGCTCGACTACGAAACGCATAGAAAGCTCCAGGAATTCAACCGCGACCTTAACGCGCTTTACCTTGAATCAAAACCGTTCTGGGATGATGACTTCAGTTGGAATGGCTTCAGATGGCTTCTGGCCGACGCAAAAGATGATAATGTAATAGCTTATAAAAGATACGATCGCAAAGGAAATTCGATTGCCGCAATATTTAATTTTTCCGGCGCAGCCAGAATTAGATACAGAGTTCCGACTGTTCTAAAGAATGAGCCGGAAAGTTACTCTTTTTCGAAAAAAGATCTCAATCTGGCTTGGAGAATTATTTTTAGTTCCGATAACATTGAATATGGGGGAGATGATTTATTTAAAGATGAGCTTTATATCGAGGAAAATGGCGACATATCGGTAAATCTGGCGCCTCTTTCCGCGATTTATTTAAAGTCAGAGCCGTATGCCGGCGAAAACACGATAGTCATTGATAAATAAAAACAAGGAGCGTGCAGTATGTATACGAAAAAGGAATGTGTCGCCATGCTGTTGGCAGGCGGAAGGGGAAGCCGTTTATATAAGCTTACCGATAAGATAGCAAAGCCCGCAGTTCCTTTCGGGGGCAAGTACAGAATTATCGATTTTACTCTTTCGAACTGCATCAATTCCGGAATCGATACAGTCGGTGTACTGACTCAGTATCAGCCGATGGTATTAAACGAATATATCGGAACCGGAGAGCCGTGGGATCTTGACCGTTCTGTAGGAGGCGCAAGAGTACTTCCGCCTTATCAGGGAACAACTTCCGACTGGTACAAAGGCACCGCAAACGCGATTTATCAGAATCTGAATTTTATCGCAAGGTATGATCCCGAGTATGTCCTCATTCTTTCCGGCGACCATATCTACAAGATGGACTACTCAAAGATGCTGGATTATCATAAGGAGCGTAACGCCGACTGCACCATAGCGGTTATCGACGTACCGATTGAACAAGCGAGCCGTTTCGGAATAATGAACACTTATGACGACGGCAGAATATACGAATTTGAGGAAAAGCCGCCGAACCCGAAGTCAACCCATGCCTCGATGGGAATTTATATCTTCAGCAAAGATAAGCTTTTCAAATATCTGACTGAAGACGAAGAGGATCCGGAATCTTCAAAGGATTTCGGAAAGAATGTAATTCCTAAGATGCTGAATAACGGAGAGACTATGTTTGCCTATCCTTTCTCAGGCTATTGGAAAGACGTAGGCACACTTGAGTCGCTTTGGGAAGCAAACATGGATTTGCTTGGCGATAATCCCGAATTTTATCTTAACGACCGCAGGTGGAGGATCTATTTCAGAAACTACGCGCTGCCGCCGCATTATATCGGCTGCGAAGCTGAGGTCAAAAACTCGATAATTACAGAAGGCTGCAATATCCACGGATGTGTAATCAATTCCGTGCTTTCAAACGGAGTTGTAGTCGAGCCGGGCGCCGTTGTCAAGGATTCCATCATTATGGCTAACACCTGCATAAAGAAAGGCGCCGAGATCAATTATTCCATCATCGATACCGAAGTTGTTGTAGGCGAAAACTGCCGTATTGGCGCCCCGCGCGCAGATAACGTCAAGATAACGCTTGTAGGTTCAGAGCTGGAAATCGATCCCGGAGTTACAATAGAGCCGGGTTCGATGATTAATGCAGCGGACCTCGCCTCTCTGAAAAACAAGAATAATTAAAGAAGCCGTCTCTGATTCTGATAAAGAAAGGAATGATATCATGTCGACCGCCGGTATTATTTTCGCCAATCTTCATGACTCAAATCTACCCGAACTTACCCGTCAGAGAAGTATGGGATCGGTACCTTTTCTCTGCCGTTACAGATTTATCGATTTTGCGCTGTCAAATATGGTAAACGCCGATATAAGCAGTATCGGAATTTTAGCGCATTACAATTACTACTCGCTGATGGATCATATCGGTTCCGGTAAAAACTGGGATCTTGCCCGCCGAAGCGGAGGGATACAGATTCTGCCACCCAATGTTTCAGCATATGCCGAAACGCCTGCTACATACTACAACACGCGCCTTGAAGCGCTAAAGTATAACATATTCAATATTGAACGCATTCAGGACGATCTAATTCTTATGTGTCAATGCGACTGCGTAGCGAATTTTGACTTCGGCGAGCTTCTTTCCGAGCATGAAAGTTCAGGCGCCGATATTACAATCGTTACAAAAAAGGTTCATCTCACTACTCAGGAATCAAGAAATCATGTTATTTTTGATTCAAATTCCGACGGAAAAATAACAGATATTCATGTTAAGCCAAATGATATAACTGGTTATAAGGATGTAAGCCTTAATGTAATAGTTATATCAAAAAAACTCCTTGTCACGCTGATTCATGACGCCATATCTCATAATTTCACCTCTTTTTACCGTGATATTATAAGCCGTAATCTTACCTCAAAAAACATCAAGCTTTTCCGCTGGGACGGATACTACGCGGATATTTTAAACTTTGAAGATTATTTCAGAACGAGTATGGATCTTATCTCGAATGAAGAAAATCGCAATGCGGTATTCGGCATCCGTAATCGTCCGGTACTCACGAAAGTAAGGAATTCACCGCCTACCGTATACGGTGATAATTGCAAGGTTTCAAACTCCCTCATAGCCGACGGTTGTATAATCGAAGGGAAGGTTGAAAATTCGATACTATTCCGTGGAGTTAAAATAGGCAGAAACGCTTGTATCAAGAATTCTATACTTTTCCAGGGAGCTCAGATAGGAGAGCATGTCTCTCTTAACTGCGTCGTTTCCGACAAGAACACAACCATCCGCGACAGAAGCGTATTAAGCGGGAATGAGTCGCTGCCGTATTATATATCTAAAGGCAGAATGATTTAACTTTTCCTTATTATCTGTCACTTTTAAACCCCATTCTTATAATGTGAGGTAACATATAAATGAAAATATTATTTGCGGCTTCGGAAGCTCTGCCTTTTGTCTCAACCGGAGGGCTTGCTGATGTCATCGGCTCGCTTCCTGCCGCGCTTGCAAGACAAGGGAATGATGTAAGAGTTGTGATACCGCTGTATAGCGCCATCGACCAAAAATGGCGCGATGAAATGAAGTTCATATGCGCGGTCAGAATAAAACTTTCCTGGAGAAACCAATACTGCGGTATATTCAGTTATGAATACAACGGAGTAACCTTCTATTTCCTTGACAACGAGTATTACTTTAAGCGCCTCTCTCTTTACGGTAATTATGATGACGGAGAACGCTTTGCCTTCTTCTCGAAATCCATTCTCGACATTCTACCGTATATTGATTTTATCCCCGATATAATTCACACAAACGACTGGCAGACATCTCTTGTCCCGATATATTTGAAACAGTGTTATAATCATGTCGGAAATTATCGCGCGATAAAGTCAATTCATACAATCCATAATATTGAATACCAGGGAATCTATGATTTTAACGTTCTGGACGATGTGTTTTCACTGGCGCCGAGCCAGGCTTCGATAGTCGAATACAAAGGCAGCGTAAACCTCACCAAAGGCGCTATTGTCTGCTGCGACAGGCTGACAACCGTTTCCCCGAATTATGCCAAACAGATTTTGACAGAAGAATACGCAAGCGGTCTTAACTATATATTGAATATGTACCAAGACAAGCTCAGCGGTATTTTGAACGGCATAAACATAGATTATTACAACCCCGAATTTGACCCGGTTTTAAAAGCTAACTACACAGCAGCCGATATGTCCGGCAAGTCCGAGAATAAAAAAGATTTACAGCAGTCACTTTCTCTGCCGGTGCGCGATAATGTTCCGATGTTTTCTATGATATCAAGGTTGGCTTCTCATAAAGGCTTCGACCTTGTGACGGCAGTACTCGAGGGCTTTCTCTCGGAAAATGATGTTCAGTTCGTCGTTTTGGGCAGAGGAGAAATACAATATGAGCGCTTCTTTACGAGAATGTCTGAACTTTTCCCGACAAAGTGCCGCTGTATCATCGATTATAATAAAGAATTGGCTAACCGTATTTACGCAGCTTCGGATTTGTTCCTTATGCCTTCTAAATCTGAGCCGTGCGGTTTGTCACAGATGATAGCTTCAAGATTCGGAACAATCCCGATCGTTCGCGAAACCGGCGGACTTTACGATTCGATAAAGCCGTATATAAGCTCAACCAAAGAAGGCAATGGTTTCACCTTCGCCTCTTATAACGCATATGATATGCTTTATGTTATGAAACAGGCTCTGAAGCTTTATTACGAAAACCATGACGAATTTGTCGAACTTCAAAAGAAAATTATGACCGTTGACTTCTCATGGAATGTCTCGGCTCAGAAGTATATCGAGCTTTATAACGAGACTGTGAAATAAAAATACATACATCGAGGATTCTGCCCAAACATTTTCTAATTATACATCCGACACCAAACCGAGGTTCGATAGATGCGAATAGGGTTAGCCACCTATGAATTCAGAAATAAAAATATTGATTTTAATATTGGACAAATAAAGCGAGGACTGAGGGAAGCATCAGGCAAAGCAGATATTCTTTGCTTTGGTGAAGCTTTTTTACAGGGGTTTGATTCGCTTTGCTGGGATTTCGAAACAGACAAACATATTGCCGTAACGCAAAGTTCCGAAATCATGAATTCTGTCTGCCGCCTGTCACTCAAGTACGGAGTCGACTTGATCTTTGGATATATTGAGCGAGAAGATGAAAGTATTTATTCGTCTTGTGCCGTTATAACGAACGGACAACTAACGCATAATTATCGAAGAATATCTCATGGATGGAAAGTCTTTTGGCGGACAGATGATCATTATAAAGAAGGCAATACCGTAGTAGAATTTAACTATAAAGGTTATCCTATAATGATTGCCATTTGCGGGGATATGTGGGACTGTCAAGAAAGATTCAAAACCGACGGTCTGTTGATATGGCCGATATTTGTAAATTTTAAGCTTGAAGAATGGGAGCAAGTTGAAAAAGAAGCGTATGCAAAACAAGCATTGCTTTCTGCCGAAAGAACAATGATGATTGACTCGCTTTCTCCCGAAACGGAGCCAAATGGCGTAGGAGGCACTTTTTACTTCTGCAATGGAGAAATAATCCAAAGCGCTGAGTATGGTGTGGAAAGTATTATGATAATAGAAATATAGCAGCTCTTTTTGATATTTTTGCGATATAGCTGTTACGGTTTTAAACTGTAATATTCATATTACGCAATTTTATCAGAACCAAATGATACCAAAATAAAAGAAGAATAAAAAAAGAAAGAATAAACAAACAAATGGAAACATACATCACCCCTGAATTATTAAACGTCGACAAAGTCAAGGAATTGATAACTGTCAAGCTGAACAGGTACTTCGGAGTAACACCGCAGGAAGCTTCTAAAAGCAAATTTTACAAAGCTCTCTGCCTTACTGTGAAGGATCTTTTGACTGCTAAAAGAGGGGCATTCCACTTAAAACTCAAAAAACAAAGCCCGAAGCGCATATATTATATGTGCATGGAGTTTTTGCTCGGGCGTCAGCTTCGCAATAATCTGATGAACTTGGGAATTGAGCCTCTCTATCGCGCAGCCGTTAAGGAGCTTGGTATGGAGCTTGATGACCTGTACGAAGCTGAACCCGATCCCGGTCTCGGAAACGGCGGTCTCGGTCGTCTTGCCGCTTGTTATTTAGATTCTCTGACTACACTTAACTATCCGGCATACGGCTATTGTCTCTTATACGAATACGGTCTCTTTAAACAGAAAATAGTCGACGGCGTTCAGGTCGAACTTCCGGATATCTGGATGCCTGAAGGAGACGTTTGGTTAGTTCCAAGGTCTGACAAAGCCTGTACTGTAAAATTCGGCGGCAATCTCAAACAAACCTGGATCGACGGCAAACTTGATGTTACATTGGAAGACGCCGAGGAAGTCCTCGCGGTCCCATATGACATGATGATATCCGGCGGCGGCAGCGAAGCTGTAAATGTTTTGCGTCTATGGAAAGCTAAGAATCCTCCGGACTTCAACATGAAACTCTTTTCACAGGGGCAGTATGTTCAGGCGATGCAGAACTCAACAAACGCAGAAATTATATCAAAGGTTCTTTATCCCTCCGATAATCACACCGAGGGCAAACTGCTGCGTCTGACTCAACAATATTTCCTCGTTTCAGCTTCACTTCAGTGCATTATCAATGACCATATGTCAAGGTTCGGTACTCTTATTAATTTCACCGACAAAGTCGCAATTCATCTGAACGACACTCACCCCGCGCTCTGTATACCTGAGCTTATGCGGCTCCTGATGGATCAGTACTCCTATTCATGGGATAATGCGTGGGATGTATGTCTTAATACCTTCTCATATACCAACCACACGGTTATGCCCGAAGCTCTCGAACAGTGGAACGAAGCTCTTTTCCGGCTCAAGCTGCCGAGAATATACGATATCGTTTGTGAGATAAACCGCAGATACTGCGCCGACCTCTGGACCCTCTATCCCGGCGACTGGGACAGGATATCAAGAATGGCGGTAATTGCGAACAACAACATCCGCATGGCAAATCTGTCGGTCATCGGCGCTTCCCGCGTCAACGGTGTTTCTGCTCTGCATTCAGATATATTAAAGAAAACCATTTTCCGCGATTATTATAGGAAATCACCGAATAAATTCATCAATATCACAAACGGAGTTACACATAGACGCTGGCTTTTATACTCCAACCCGAAACTTTCAAAGTTCCTTGACGATACGATAGGTGTTGAATACAGAAAAGAGCCGGAGCGTCTCATTGAGCTTGCAAAATATAAAGACAATGCAAGAATACTTTCTGAAATCGGAAAGATTAAGGCGGAAAATAAACGGTATTTCGCAGAATACATAAAAAAGAAGTCGGATATTATAATAGATCCTGAATCGATCTTCAATGTTCAAGTCAAGCGGATGCATGAATATAAGCGTCAGCTTTTGAACGCATTAAGGATCATTTCCATCTATGATTCTCTTAAAACAAATCCGAACTTTGAATTTTATCCCACCACTTTTATATTCGGCGCTAAGGCGGCTCCCGGATATGATATGGCAAAGGAAATCATACGACTTATCTGGAATCTGAAAGCAGAAATCGATGCCGATCCCGACATAAGAAAGAAGCTTAGAGTCGTCTATTTGGAAGACTATAACGTTTCGCTTGCCGAGCCGCTAATCCCGGCAACGGATATCGACGAACAGATTTCACTTGCCGGTAAGGAAGCAAGCGGCACCGGAAATATGAAATTCATGTTCAACGGAGCGGTAACGATAGGAACTCTTGACGGCGCAAATGTTGAAATGTATGAGCGCCTCGGAGATGAAAACATCAAAATATTCGGTCTTGATACCAATGAGGTTGAGGATCTTTGGAAGCGCGGATACCGGGCTGCAAGCTACTATCATCAGATACCGCTTTTGAAAGCCGCAATCGATCGAATGAGCGCCGGCTTTAACGGTATCAGGTTTGAAAATATAACCCAGTATCTTATCTCCGGTAACGGAGGCGTCGCAGACCCCTTTATGTGTCTTGCCGACTTTGAATCGTATATGACAGCTCATAAAGAGCTTGACTCCGACTATCTCGATCGCAAAAAGTGGAACCGCATGTCACTTATGAATACGGCCAGCGCCGGATTTTTCAGTTCAGACAGGAGTATAACCGAATACGCAGAGAAGATTTGGCATATCAAGCCGATTAAAACAGATTGACTTTCTGATTAATGTACAATAATATAAAGAGCCGCCCGCCAAAGTTCGTAAAATCCCAAAAACAGTCGATATGCCGTCTGTTTTTCGAACCTGCCGACACTCTATATTCATCCGAGAATGAAACAGTTCGGTATCGTCATTCAGTTCCGGCCGGCTTAGAGTTGCGGATGCTTATTACGATTGATCGTTCATACGCTGCAGTCGCTTCTCCTTGTGTCAAAATTTATTTTGAAGACTCCAAAGAAAGTCGTCTGGTTAAAACTAATTTCTTTGGGATCATCGGGAAAAATGAAATATATAAAGCAGAGCTCAGCTTCGCTGAGCCTGCTTTCTGTAGGATTGAAATTTCGGCCGGCGGAAATAAAATTACCGATTCTCCGGAGCAGCTTCTTATTTATGATCCGAATAAAATGCCGACATCGCCCGCGGGCGGTGTAATGTATCAGATTTTTCCCGACCGCTTTTCAAAATCTCAAAACCACCCTGTAAAAAAGAAGAAATATACCGTAATAAATAATGACTGGGACAACGGAATACCAAAACATCCTGAAAAACCCGGCGACCCGGTCGACAACAACGACTTCTTCGGCGGTACTTTATGGGGAATAACAGAGAAGCTCGATTATCTGAAATCACTCGGGATAACAACTATATATCTCAATCCGATATTCGACGCTCACACAAATCATAAATACGACACAGGTGACTATGAAGAAGTCGACTCGATGTTCGGCGGCAACGAAGCTCTAAAAGTGCTTATCGATAAAGCCGGAGAACTTGGAATCGGCATAATCCTTGACGGTGTTTTCAATCATACCGGACAATACAGCAGATATTTCAACGCAAAAAAGCATTATAACTCTATCGGCGCGTATAATTCCAAAGATTCTCCCTATTACACCTGGTATAATTTCAAAAAGTGGCCTGATGAGTATGAATGCTGGTGGGGAGTTAAACTGCTTCCTTCAATAAATGAAAATTCCGGGTATTTTGATTATATTGCCGGTAAAGACGGTATTATAAAAAAATATACCTCGATGGGAATCGCAGGTTGGCGTCTCGATGTCGCGGATGAGCTTTCCGATAAATTTATAAAAGCAATCCATTCGGCGGCAAAAGCCGAAAATCCCGACTGCCTGATATTAGGCGAAGTCTGGGAGGACGCATCGAACAAGATAGCATATGGCGTGCGAAAAAAATACCTTCAGGGCGGAGAGCTTGATTCGGTTATGAACTATCCGCTTCGCACGGCAATAATTGAGCTTCTGCTTCGCCGCGATGTCGTGGGATTTGTTCGAACGACTCTTTCAATATATAAGAATTATCCCAAAGCGATCTGCGACAGGCTGATGAATTTGCTCGGTACACATGACACCGTGCGTATCCTTAATGTCCTGAGCGGTGCAAAAGAGACAAAAGGCTCGCTTCCGATGAAAGAACTTGCCACGACAGCGCTTACTAAACAGGAACGTGAGTCGGCGCGAGAGCGTCTTAAACTCGCTTGGCTTATCTGCGCAACAATGTATGGCGTCCCTTGCATCTATTACGGCGATGAAATCGGTATGGAAGGATGGAGGGATCCGTTTTGTCGACTTCCGATGAAGTGGTCAAATATTGATAACGACCTGCTTAGTTTCTTCCGCAGGATAAACGCGGTGAGAGAAAGCATTGAAGATTTCAAGGACGGTGATTTCGATATAATTCACTACGACTCGGAAATGCTTATCTATTCCAGAAACAGCACCGTAATCGCGGTAAATATCGGAGACACCAAAAGGCATTTAGTTTTTAAAGAACCAAAAATCAACGCCCTTTCCGAATCACTTGAGATAAAGAAACGGAGCTTTGTTCTCGCGCCGATGAGCGGTATGATATTAACGGAATAAAACTGAAACGCCGCTATAAAGCGGCGTTTTGACAACATAAAGAGAATTTAAATTGTCAGTTCAGATCCTTAGATAAATATAAAACCAATTCATCGTCATTGCAGCAATCGGCATATTGCGGGCAAACATAATCGCCGTACCAAACCCCGGTTCCGTCGGGAATATACCCGCGTTTCACATACATTCGCTGAGCGCTTCCGTATCCGCTGTGCAATCCCACCCCGAGATAAACCATGTCGGCATATTCAGCAGCTATTTCTTCCGCAATGTCCATCAGTTTGCTGCCTATCCCGTTATTTCGGTATTTTACAAAAACACCGAAATCAACGATTTCCGGATATCCCTGATTTGCAAAAGAACCCCATTTTGAATCCGGATATATATTAATGTATCCTGCTATATTCCCTTTATATTCGGCAACTAATGCAATAACTTTTCCCTGTGTTTGTTCAATAAATCTTGTTTCATATTTTTCAACATTCTGATGCCATCCCTGAGCTATTTCCTCATCGGTGATAATTTGAGCATCACTTTTTACCATATTACGTATTAATATCTCCTCATCTCTGTGATAAACCACACTGTTACCTCTTTGTTTTTAAAAATCCGATTGAAATCAAGAAATATATCAAAAAAAGAAAAAGAACCAAAGCTTAAATACAAATGTATAATAACTCTGGTTCCTGTCTGGTCCGTCCTGCGGGACTCGAACCCACGGCCTTCAGATTCGGAATCTGACACTCTATCCAACTGAGCTAAGAACGGAAGCCGTTGCAGTAAGCAAATAGTATTATACCATGAAACCGGCGCTTTGTAAAGAGATTTCGCGAAAAATTAACCTTAACGACGAAAAAGACAAAATGAAAACAAACGACATATATAATGTAATAATTGAAGATGTCACCAATATGGGCTGCGGAGTGGCGCGAGTAGAAGGTCAGGCAGTCTTTGTCTCAGGCGCGGTTGACGGAGACGAGGGTGAGATCAGGATAACCAAAGCAGGACAGAATCTCAATTACGGCGAGATCTTAAAACTTACTAAACCTTCGCCATATCGAGTCAAGAATAACTGTTCGGCTTTTCCCGAATGCGGCGGATGTTCATTTCGGCATATAAGCTACGAGCATGAAAAAGAGCTTAAACGCCGATTCATCGAATCGGCGATGAGGAAAGCCGGTGTAAAAATCGATGTATGTCCGGTATATTCAAATAATGAAACCGAAGGATGGCGAAATAAAGTTGTGTATCCGGTTTCCGATGGAAAAATCGGCTGCTACGCCGAGAGAAGTCATGATATTATCGAAGCCGACCGCTGTCTCATACAGGACAGAGAATTCGACGCTATAGTAGACTATATAAAAGCGGAATTATCAGATGGTACCGATTTTCCGAATCTCAGGCACCTTTATCTTCGCCGCGGGGTGAACACCGGCGAGGTAATGGTCTGTTTTGTCGTATCAAAAAATGACAAAAAATATGTCAATATATCTTCGCAAATCATCGATATATTCCCAAATATAAAATCGGTGATGGCAAATATAAACCCCGCCGACACTAATGTCATTTTAGGCGGAAAAACCGAGCTGCTCGCCGGCAAACCGGTAATCCGCGACATTCTCTGCGGCGTGAAATTCGACATTTCCGCCGAATCGTTTTATCAGGTAAACACGAAATTGACGGAGCAGCTTTATCGACGAGCAACGGAGTTGCTCGATTTAAAACCGGGAGAGAAGCTTCTTGATCTATACTGTGGGATAGGAACAATAGGTCTCAGCTGCGCTAAATTTTGTCCGAGAATTGACCTTACCGGGATTGAAATAGTCAAAAAAGCGGTAGAAAACGCAAAAAACAACGCCGCTCTCAATGCTATAAAAGCAAACTTTATATGCGCCGACGCTGCCGACAAAAGAATCATCGAGGCAGAGCTTACAAGCGCTGACGCAGTAGTTGTCGACCCGCCGAGAAAGGGTCTCGGCGCAGAGCTGTGCAAAACCCTCTCCCGTATCGGTCCGAAAAGGATTGTATATATCTCCTGTAACCCGCAAACGCTGGCAAGAGACTTAAAAGCACTTGAGGGAGCATATAGATTCACAGAAGCAGAACCGTTCGATATGTTCCCGAGGACGGGACATGTAGAGACGGTATGTTTGTTGTCGAGACTTAATAATAAACAACATATCGACTTTCAATGATATAAAGCAATAAAAGCGACACGAGCATTACGTTTTAACATTAGAATGCTCGTGTCGTTTTACTCGGTATATTAATTCAGTGCAAAGCCATCCTATTCAAAAATCATCTCAATCAAAGAACACCGCAAAGAACTCCTCCGCCTTAACCATAGCGCTTTCCTCAAATGAAGCCAGAGTAGATGCCACAGCAGAAGGATCTTTTATCTCAAGAAGCATATACACCGGCGTTATCTTTCCGTTTGCAAAATCATAGTATCTGGTTATATCGATGCAGACACTATCCATAAGCAGCAGCGCAACTTCGGCAGACTTTTGGTCACGAAGAATTTTATTTTCATGATATATTTCAAGATAAGCAGGTTTCAAAATCTGTTCCGAAAGATAGGCTAAGGCTTCAAGAGTAGCTCCGGTCAATTCTGTGTCTTGTATAGTAACAGGAATGGCGAAATGATTCAGCCCAGAGGGACAATAGTAGTTTTTCTGCGTTTCTTCATACTTAGGCAAGGGAGCAACGCCAAAATCAAAGCTTTCGACATCTCTTGGCTGCATTGCGCCGGTACCGACCGTTGAAAACAACACCCGACCTTCCATGAAATAATGGCGTCCTTCCATAAAATTGGAGGTATGCAGAATGTCATCGTTATAAGCGATGAAATCTACTATCTTTTGAATCCCGCTTACGAGGCGTTCGTTATGCAGGTTGGGTATATAACTGCCGTCATTTGTCCGTTCGGTGACATCAATGTCAAAACCCCAAACGAAATAATTAGTCAACGCTTCTAAATTGAGATAACCGAACCGGTCGTTCTCATCAAGTTTACCGTTGCCATCTAAATCTGCCGCAGTATCTTTGATAGTATCAAGGAAGCGATCCCATGTCCATTTACCGTCAAAAATATTATCATACGGAAGGTCTATTGCCATATCTTCCATCAGATTTTTGTTGAAAAGCATATACAACGGAAGCGAACCTGCATTGTTGTATTGTGAGAAAGCAAAATACAGCCTATCATTAATAATAAATCGCTCAGTGATATCACCGTAAAAATAGGATTTGTTGAGCTGCATATATGGCAGATCAAGTATATTATACAGCGCTCCCTCACTGATGAGCGGAACCGCATTGTCCCAGGCAGAACCAAACTGAATCATTTCAAATTCATTCGCCCCGGCCATTATGCTTTTATTCAAATCCTTAACACTGCCATAAGGAGAAAACTCCAAATTGATGTTTAACAGCTCTTCCGCCTTTGTATTTCGTTCAAACACAGTGTCATTCAGTATCTCTCCGTTTATCTCCTCGGCATTTAACAGGAAAGATTCCCTGTATACATCAGCTTCAAAAAGCTTATTATATTTAACTCGAAATGAAGCGCCGTCAAAGTCGAGACCTTTCAATGTATCCAGCGGAGTGGTTTCTGCTTCGGTTGTTGTTTCAACCGTTTCGGTCACGGTGGTTTCAGTATGAGCCTCCGATTTATCAGAGCATCCGAAAAGCAGCGTTAATATTATTAGCAGGACAAAAATCTTATTAATTTTACTCATTATTGTATATCTCCATTGATAATTTATATAATTGCAAATTGAAACCTATATAAATTGTACCCATATCAGACGAAGAATATATATTCGCCGGGTATTTGTCCGAAAACAGTACCGTTTTCCGCGTGCTGCCTGACAATTTCTGAATGTCCGCAACTGCGAATGTATAGCGAACCCATAAATAGGTTTACCGCCGCAATACCGTCCGCGCCGTTTTCATAATACATATCCATCAATCGTATTTTTTCAAAAGGCGCCTGAACCGTGCCTACGAACTTTTCTTTTTTAAACTCTTGACCGGCTCTCGGATCGGTTGTAATTGAGCCATCCGGTAGTTTCCAGAGCGGATCGTCGTCATTATGGTTGTAATATGGCGTACAACCATCGACAATCCCCATAAATTTAACGCCGTATTGATGAGCGATCGCAGCATATTTTTCCGGCTCATTTGTTTGTATGCAGACAAAATCCAAAGTCCCGGACTTCATCAATCCGGTAAAGTCTATCGCTTGCTCTTCGAGCGTGCAGCCTGAATGATAATACTCTACCATCAAAAGACTGACTTGAATATGCTTTCCGCGCTTTTCGCCGAATGAGTCAGCCAATTTGCGCAATTCACGGCAAAAATCAATCAGCACATCAGGCGAATTATATCTGGGATCAAAAACCTTAGGCCAGCGGGTAAGATCAAGATTGATGCCGTCAATATCGAATTTTTCGAGAACATCCCGAAATACCGAAAGGTAGTATTCGCGGACTTCGGGTTTGCCGTAATCAAGCTGAAGTTCGCCGGGACGCCTAACTTCCGGATGTTCTGTCCACCATCGTCCGTTTAAATCTCCCACTCCTTTCAAAAAGAAATCATCGTCGGGATTAAAATACAGGTTTGCGCGAATAGAAAAATGCACTTCCATACCACGGCGATGACAATCTTCCGGCAGAACGCGGAGAACATCATATCCATTCTTTATCGAATCTTCAACATATTTGAATACCCTTACATCTCCGATCCGCTTCCCGGAATATTTATCGGGAGTAACACCTTCTCCAAGGTATGAATTGACTTCCGATTTCCAAAGTAAAGGTCCCATAACTTGCGGCATTAATATTTTGACATCCGTATTTTCGTAAACATGGCTCAGACGCAAGTCAAAACATTCGCCGGGAGTTCCATAGGTAGAATAGTGGCTGAAACCGTCAATTACCAGAATAAAGTCACGATCGGCCTCTCCGGGGACGGGAGCAAGATCGGCATCTTCCGATAGTTTAATGAAACGAAGGCAGGAAAGAGAAGCTTTAACAGAAGGAGTGGAGGGAAATGTACCATATGGTATGCGGATATGGAGTTTCGTGGACTTAAGCTCGGCGTTTTTCCAGAAAACAAGATATTCCCGACCTTCTTCGATACCAATCCGCCGTCCGTATCGTCCGCCGCTTTCTAAAACGACAGCAGTAAATCCTTCATCATCTAAAGCAAGATCGATAGCGGCGCTGCCTGCCCAAATTGCGTATTTTCCTTCGAGTTTCAAATCAATGGTTATAACTTCCGGCATTCCTTTGGTAGAAAAATCTATCGAATCATAAGGAGTCTCGGGAGTAATCGGCAAAACGGCATCAACGGAAAGCATATTGCCGTGTGTTCCGTTGATAAGATAATATTCTTTTGTTTCCCAGGGTATTGTGTCGATTGATTCGGTATTTTTAATATATGGTAAAAAATCGCGTATTTCAATGATATCACCGGTTTTGATTGAATCGGTATTAGTGATTTCATTATATCTTAAATGTTTCGATTTCATAATGTTTTCTTTCTGTTTGTCCTATTTAATTAAATATTTGACATTGTATGTATATATTATAGCAGATAATTTTCAGACTGTAAATAGAATAATTCTGCCAATATATTTGAAATAATGTCAAAATATGATACGATAATCTTGACAACGAGAGAAAGTGATGATATACTATAAAAAACAATTTGCTGAACAAGAGATGGTTTTCATATGGAAGTTACAAATAAAAATGTTGTATATAGCTTTACGGCTGAAAATCTGACGCTGGAAATACTTATCGAAAAGAGTGATTATCCGATTAAAGTACCATCGGTAATGATTTCCGATCATACGCACCACTATATTGAAATATTAGTCTGCCGAAAAGACTCTATAAAAATCAACAGTCCGGACGGAGTTATAACGATACATGAAGGAGAAGCGGCCATAATCCCGCCTAATATTTCACATCGTTGTCTGAATGAGAACGATGTTGATATTTGGCGGGGGATTTCTTTTGTCTTACGAAAGTACCATACGCCGGACTGTCAGGATTTATACAGTCTTATTGAGCCTTTCGGTATCGGCAAAAAAATTATGGTTATTCAAAATATTCCTATATTATTTTCGATTATAGAAGAGCTTACGGAGGATCACGATAGTACCAAAAGAATTATTAACAGTCTGCATTTTATATATCAGTTATGCAAAATATCAGACGAATACAGATTTAGCAACAAGTACGAACAGAGTGTTGAAGTAAACCGCGACAGCGGTTTTATTCGTATGAGTCTTCTTGATAGGATCATCAACACAGAATTTATGAAGCCGTTGACTGCCGAAGAAGTTGCGCAAAGATTAAACATCTCATCCAGGCAGCTTGCCCGAATTGCAAAACAAAGATATAATAAAACTCTTTATCGTGTTATTATAGAAAAAAGATTAATTACAGCGGCAGAGATGCTGCGAACCTCAGGTATGTCAGCGGAACGAATTGCCATGATGGTGGGTTTCTCCTCAAAAAACACTTTTTGGAAGGAATTTCGGAAAAAATATAGCATGACACCGGCGGAATATCGTAGTGAAACCTTATTTGATTAAAGTGAAGGTTGTTTTTTCGGTATAACCGCATATATAATCGTTTTTATCCTACATAAGAAAAATAAGCTTTGGGAAGAAATAATATGAAGAACAGGTTTAGTATCGGTATAATATTTGTTTTAATCATTTTGCTGATAGGAGTGTTCGGGTGTATGATGAATAATCCGGACTTATCAAACAACACGGAAACTAAGGTTTCCCTTAACGAAAGGCAGAAGAGCATCCTTGCGGAATATGGTTTGCCTACTGAATATGATGAACTGCTTTTATCTCAGAAAACAGCTATTGTTGCGATTGAGGAAATGCTCTGTTATGCCGAAGAAAAATACGACATTTCATTTTCATATGCCGGTTATATTGCCGCAAGCCCATTGGAAAAAGAGCATATGATTGCGTTCCCGACATCAGGCAATAAGTGGTCGGACAGTTTTACAATAACAAATAACGGTGACAATTACGAAGATGACTACATCAATGTAGCGATAAACGAGGAATTTACATCTTATTTATGTGATAATATTAAGTCATTTGCGCCTGATGCGGAGGTCAGGGTTTTTCCGAAAATTACAAAGACCTATTTTCATGAATTGCCGTCCGGTGATATTAATTATGACGGTATGGTAGAGAGCAGTCAGTGTGTTTTTATTGACGAAAGCACTTTTAATGAAGAAGATTTAAGTAAATTTCATGATCAATTTACTGAATTTATGCAAGAACATAAGCTTTACGGCATAACTCAGATTATCCTTCTTAAAGAGGGAAGAATAGAGTATCTTACAAAATATAACTATACAGATTATCTTTTTGATGAACACCATATAAGCAGAGAAACATTCTATACAAAAAAATAAGATGTTTGCTTCGATGTGAGGTGATAGGGTGAGTTTTGAGAATAATGAAATTGGCAATAGAGAAATATTTTCTTATTTATTCAAACTATTTCATAATAACCGAAAGGAGAAACATGAAAGTAATTTTACACGATCTGGAACCATCGCGCAGCGAACAACTATCGTCAAAATGCGATGCAATCATTGAAGCGGACGGGAAATACGCGCCTTGTCAAGGTTGTTTCGGTTGTTGGGTTAAGCATCCGGCGGAGTGCTTTATGAAAGATAAACTGCAAAAGGCCTGCCGTACTTTGGGCAGAGCTGAAGAGCTTGTTATCATAACAAAAAACCTATACGGTTCTTACAGCACAAATATTAAAACCGTGATGGACAGAACGATAGGAGCTTCTACGCCGCTTTCCACATACAGAGCGTGGGAGATGCACCATATACTGCGTTACGGAAAACATTCTCTTTTTAAAGTGCTTGTATACGGTAATATTACCGAACAGGAGAAAGCAACATTTACTTATATGGCAAAGAGAAATGCGATAAATGACGGATACAATGAATCCGAAGTGCTGTTTTTTGCCTCGGCTTCGGAAGCGGAGAGCGCTGTATGAAAACGGTATTTATTAATGGCAGCCCTAAGAAAAAAATAAGCGCGTCATCATACCTTTCGGCAATGCAGCGCTTGTTTGTCAAGGGTGAAAAGGTTACAAAACAACTTCGAAACAAAAACGATTATGAGAGTATTTTTGAAGAGCTTAAAGATGCAGATGCGATAGTGCTATCTTTGCCTTTATATGTAGACGGGCTTCCTTCACATGTACTGGCTTTTTTGGAAGAGGCGGAGATGTTCTTCCGAGAGAATGATTTGCATCCAAATCTCTATTGCATTGCTAATAACGGCTTCATAGAAGGGCGACAAAATGAACCGCTGATGCAGGTACTCGAAAACTTTTGCTTCCGGGCGGGAATTAATTGGCGCGGAGGTATAGGCATAGGCGGCGGCGTAATGCTGAATGTTACGCGATTTGTGTTTTTGGTTCAAACAGCTGTTTATATTATTATGCTTATTATAACCGGATTCCAGACAGGAAATTATTTTCACGAGGGAGTTATTTCAGCATTTTTACAAAACGTCGGAGTTCTTTTATTCTTTAACGCCGGAGTTATATTCTTTTTCATCCGTATGGGAATAGCTATTAACAGGCGCGGAAAAGATTTTGGTAAACATTACACACGTATTTTAATTCCTTCATTTATTTTTATTCCGTTTGCCAATTTATTCTTTTTGATTTATTCTTTATTTAAAGGCGGTCTTTTCAGAGGCTGGCTTGCGAAAAAGTAAACCTGGGAACAAGTCATTATTGAACATCAATTTATTTATTAAAAGGCTTCGCGAAAAAATCCACAAAGCCTTTCTAAAATATTTAATTATTCAGCAAACCATATGAAAGCATAGCTTCCCTCAATAGCAATTCCGATTTGAGTCATATTTGACCAGAATCCTTCGCCAAGCAAAACGGCATTATGTCCGGCAGACCCCTTCCAGGCATCAAAAGCCTGACTTGGTGTAACTGTTCCACTGCAATAAAAGGCGTTCTCATATCCATTGCCGGTAAAATTCGTAAGCTCTCTGGGCTTGTCCCACATCATTTCCGAATATTCGTGGTCGCTTGTATAAGCGCCGCCCGACCAATAGGGGCAAACAGACCAGGAGTGGAGATTGCCGTTCATTCCTCTGCAGTCTTTCTGATCTTTTGGATTGTTGTTAATAGAGTCTATGACATGGGCTCTGGCCACTTTTGTCAAATCCATATTCAACCTGAATGCAGGCAGATTGTTTTTACTCCTGTATTGATTTATAGAATCAAAAAGCTGCTGCTCGTTATCTGCCAAAACATTGTTTAAAATATAACGAAGCTCTTCTTGATTAAAACCCATTTTACTTAACTTATTATCGGTTGACGGATTCTCTTCGACAATGATACCTGCTGCTATGTCTACTTCTTTTTGAGTAAGAAAAATCCCCTCAATTTGCTTGCCGTTTGAAGCGGTATATTTGATTATCCCCGTGTCTTCATAAAGAACATAGCTTGCTAACTTTTCTTTGGGCAGCTTCAGTATCCCTTCTTTTTGACTATATTCTAAAATGACTTTTGCAGGTTGTGTTGCAGTCTGAGGAACCCAATTCACAATCATTCCGAGGTATTCGGCTATAACTCTTAAAGGTACCATGGTTCTGCCATTATATATTATTGGAGGTACATCCAGAGTGTCATTACCGGCTGAAGTTTCAACACGTTTGTTATCAATCTTAAATTTCGCCCAGCTTTTTTCGTTGCTGAACAGATGTACAATCTTATTTATTGTATGCCAGCCGACTTGTAAGCCGAATTCTTCAGAAATAACTCTGACGGGAACCAAGGTTCTGCCATCCTTTATTATCGGACTTACATCCGATTGAACTTTTTTCCCATTGATAAATACATCTATCGGCTCGGTAGAAATTTCTGCATAAACCGCTGTATTTATATTAAGCGATATCAGAATAACTATCAAAAATAACGTGATGTTTTTTCTCATTTTTTTCACCTTTAATCTAACGATATAAGTTAATAACGTTATTTAAAACGTGCATCAGTTTTTTGTTTTTTGCCTTACATTAATAGATTACGGGATAACTTTTCTGAGATCGGGGTAACAAGAAAAAACTATTCTTTTGAAAACTTTTATATATCCTGTGTTCTGATAAATATTCTGACATTATTATACAACGAAATGATTAAATATTCAATATAATGTATAACATTAAAATAAAATAATTGTAAAATTATTATGCATACAAGAAAAACATCCATAAGATAAGTCCGGATTATTGAAAATAAGACAGTAATATGCTATAATTAACTTAACGATATGAACCGTCGCAAGTCGGTATTTATTTTAAAACTCATGTAGTGTGTTCCGGAAATATTGAGCAAAATAAGTAAATCTTAAATTGCAATATCAAGTTGCAATAGTTTACGAAGAATTTACGGCAGAGATGCTGCGAACCTCAGATATGTCAGCGGAACGAATTGCCATGATGGTGGGTTTCTCTTCCAAAAATACTTTTTGGAAGGAATTTCGAAAGAAATACGGTGTGACACCGGCAGAATATCGGAAAGGAAACTATAATTGAATGAGGGGCTTTAAATGAGTTTGGATAGTGATTTACAAGCTGAGAGGGTAGTATTACTGACAAAAGAGGATGAAAATTACATGAATCTACTTGAAAATATTATTAAAGAAATTTCCACGGCTTTTGAGAACCAAGAGAAAGAAAATAAAGATAAAGAGGAAATAAAGAAAAAATATAATGGTGACGAAGGCAAAAACGGAATTTATTTATTATATAACCAGAAAGAGGTGATATATGTCGGGATTGTAGGCGAGGGAAAGTGTACATCTTTTTATCATAGAATGTATGCTCACGGGAACGGAGCTCATAAGCGTGAAGATTGGTTTGATGAAATAAAATATTTTAAATATATTCGTTTTCCCCAATTTAATAAAAAAGAATTAGAGGCTATTGAATGGCTAATGATTTTTTATTATGAAAAACCTAAGTATAATAACACCGGAATATCTAAAAAAGAGTGTGAGGAAATATTAAATAAATTACAAACAAATCAGACATGAAATGTATGGTTGAAAATTGGGAGAATAACATGGTTTTCAGAATAATGGAAGAAAACGATTATAAAGGCATATATGACCTGTGGATAAACACACCCGGTATGGGACTTAATTCAACTGACGATAGTGAAGAAGGATTCAAAAAGTATCTTAATAGAAATCCTTCAACAAGCTTTATCGCATTGGATAGTAATAAAATAGTAGGGGTTATAATGGCCGGTCATGATGGCAGAAGAGGATATATTTATCATACAGCGGTCTTGCCTGAATACAGAGGGAACCATATAGGGAAAAAGCTTGTCGATCTTGCTATGACTGCTTTGGAAAAAGAAGGAATTAATAAAGTTGCTTTGGTTGTGTTTGAAAAAAATGAAATTGGCAATAGATTTTGGGAAAGCCAGGGATTTACAACGCGTGACGATTTGATTTACAGGAATAAGAACATACATCCGCTGAATAGAATTAACACATAAATATGATTTGTTAACTACATCAGATAAAATCGGCAAACGAAGGAGAAGTCCATGGAATTCGGATGGATAAATTTATTTGGCGCAGTAATAGTTGTTATCATACTTATACCCAACATAATTTACGCATTTAAAAACAAAGGCGAGAAAAACCTTTGCACCAACAAAGCGATGAACATAATTGAGCAGATAGGAAGATACGCTTGTATTATATTGATGTGGCTGCCATTGTTTGTTTGGAAATTCGGTTTTGCACATGTTTTTGAAATGCTGTTGTATTTTATTGGAAATGGTACTCTGTTGTTTGTATATTTATTTATCTTTGCTCTGTATTTCGAAAAAAAGACAAAGGGTAGAGCTATAATATTAGCTGTGCTGCCGGCGTGTATTTTTCTGTTAAACGGTCTTTTGCTGCGGCATTGGCTGCTCGCAGGATTTGCTATATTATTCGCGATAGGTCATATATATGTAACGAAAAAGAATTTAGAAGCAATTCAATAAGGATGAAAGACAAAAGCCTCTTTACTAACTCAATTAAGTTAGCAAAGAGGCAAAGTTGTTTTTTATTAATGCTCTGAGTATTATTCCATTATTTTAGATATAAGTTTCTCAAATCCATTGTTTAACTTTGACTCAATAGTCTGATAATATGAAGCGAAATCATAACTTTTCTTTCCCTCAACCAGCGTAGATAAAACCTGAAATCCGAGTCCGGTCGTGTCAAAGTTAAAACCGAAGTCGCATTTTTTGTTTTCATGCAGTAGGGTTAGTATTTTGACCGATTCTTCGTCTCTCAGACACTTGTTGTGAAGTACAGTATCAAAAAATTCAGGGCGAAGATGCACATAGCTTTCGTAATTAAGCGCTTCCAATATTATTCCGGTGCGTTCGGGGTCATCACAAAGTCTCGGAACTGCGAAGACACCACCGCCAAATCCCACGAGGTATTTTTCCTGCGCCTCATCAAGCTTTGGATAGGGAAGCAGTCCGAAATCAAGTTCAATGTCTCGAGTACGCCCATAATAACAACCGATATCTATCGCTGTGAACATCGCTCGGTTCGCCTTGAATATGTCAAGTATCTCCCGCTCGCCGCCGACATAAGTATAATTACCGTTGCGCATTATATCATAATACTTTTCGACAATGGTAACCATGCGTTCGGTATTCAGCGCAAGCCGCGGTATTCCGTCTGTGTCCGGCTCTGTAATATTTTGGTCGCAGGCAAACATGAATATGTAACCGCAGCCGGCAATTGCGGTATAGCCATATTGGTCTTCTTTAGTAAACTTACCGTCGCCGTCAATATCAGCGGAAACAAGCTTCAGCATTTCAGTGAATTTGTCAACAGTCCACTTATCGTTGAATACAGTCTCATAAGGATTTTCCAAATTATAGTTTTCGATATATAATTTGTTGTAAAGCAATACGACGAAGCCTTGATATGTAATTGAATAATCTCCAGTGGCGAAGAATAGCTTATCCCCGATCTTGAAATTTTCAACGATCGAGCTGTTCCACCATGGCTTGCTTAAATCGACATATGTGAGATCATTGATATTATACAACAGATGGTCAGCCATCATGCTTGCGGTTGTCCAAAGCGGATTAGGAATAACCAAAGAATATGTACTGTCGCCTGAGAGAACGGTTTTTTTCAAATCGTTATATATTTGTGATTCCGGTGTTTCGGTACAAGTAAAATCAATGTTGAATCTCTCAGCAACCTTAAGATTGCGCGTATATGCTGCATCGTTCAGTTTGTCGCCGTCTTCTTCTACATCAATGAGATATTTTGCGTTATACTCGTTTTCGGCCAAAACATTGAACTCATAGCCCTCATAATCCCGCTCCGGAAAGTTAGGCGCGTTCGAGGGTATTTCGGCGGTTGTTTCTTCCGATAATGTAGTTTCATCAATCGAATTATCTGAATCAACTGAGCTTTTATTCGAATTGCATGAAACTGTTGTCCAAATCATAGCTAAGATTATAAGCATCAAGATAACTTTTTTCATTACTAAAGTTCTCCGTTTTTGTGTTTACTTATTTTTTATATTATATTACTTTCCGAGGATCGCACACTTTATTACTCGTGTATCGCCGGGAAGATCAATACAATAATAAGTTACAAGCAGATTGCCGTTCTTAAGCTCAAGTCCGGAAGGATAGCCGATATCAACATCATTTCCGCCGTCATATATAACGATCTCCGGCGCTTCGTCAAGATCGCTTAAATCATCTTTTAAGATTTTAGCGCGAACTCCGTGCGGTTTTTTGCGGTAGCCGTAAGTAAGGAATGCTCTGCTGCCGGAAATCGGCGTTATCGTCTGCGGAAATCCCCATATCGTTGTCATTACAGATTCGCTCCACGTAAGCCCTCCGTCACGGGAATTGCAATATTCCATTAAACCTCCCTCGTCATAGCATCTAAAAAGGCAGGTTAATGTACCGTCAGGCGATAAGTATAAATACCCTTCGTCATAATAATGATGCTTTTCGGGATTTGCGCGTATGATTTCGGTGACATAATTCCAAGTCACGCCCTTATCATACGACTCAACAAGATAATGCTTATAGCTGTCCGGCGCTTCTACTCGTATCGGCAGCAACAGCTTGCCGTTGAATTCAACCGCTTTGGAATGCATCGCGGCATTAGCATAAACTTCACGACAGGCGCCTTTCGGAATAAGTTTCCCGTAATTCGTCCATGTGTAACCGTGATCCTTTGATATCGCATAGTGAACTCCGCAGCAGCGCCATATCGCGCCTTTGGTAACAGCTAATTCACCGTATGTGTCAAACAAAGTCGGTTTTTCCGTCATAGGATGAGCCTGCCAGGTAAAATAAGACGCAAAAATGCTTCCGTCCGAAAGAGTCGTTATGTGCGGATCCTGCTGTCCTATATCATCATCCGGGGCGATCATCACAGGTTCGCTCCACGTTTCGCCTTCGTCGCAGCTTCGCATGATTACGGCTCGTGACATCGAATGATGGTGATGATATGGTGTTTCATTCGGCGCGAGTCTGAAAGCAACAAGAATATCGCCGTTTAAACAGCGCGTAAGACAGGTAAAAGCCGAATAATGATCAGTGTTTTTGTACAGGATGGAATCTCTTAAAACCTTCATTATGTGTTACCTCGGTTTTTGCTATTTGTGTTAAGATAATAATAACAAATATGAGCGTGATTGTCAAGTGTTTTATAAATAAAGCATTAAATCTTTAGTGTTAGTCGTATGGATGTTCCGAGTCAATGTAATATCGGTTAATTATTTATTGGCTTTAAACGGAGATAATGTCTCAAAACATAAACTTTCTGTAAACATACGCGAATAGTTATTGACATATGCCAAAAACCGTGTATAATATAAGTAGATGGCATATGCCATAAACTATAAGGAGGTGAAATACATGCCAAGAAGAGATGGAACAGGCCCAATGGGTGCCGGTCCGATGACCGGAAGAGGTTTAGGATTTTGCACAGGCGCTAATGCATTAAAATACGGAGCCGGTCTCGCAGCAATAGGATTAGGTATCGGATTTGCCTGCAGGCGCGGATTCGGTCGCGGGCTCGGTCGCGGTTTCGGCAGAGGTATGGGATTCTTCAACCAGACCTCCGAAAAAACTCAAAAAGAGCTGCTGAATGAAGAGAAGACCATCCTGCAAAATCGACTTGAGGTCATTGAAAAAGAGTTAGAGGACCTGTAATGGGCATCAGGGATAACCGGATAGTACTCCGGTTATCTCTGAATCATATGGAGGTGATGAAATATCGCAAGACCGGTAAAGTGGAGAAGAGTTTGCTGTTTGCCTGAGATTAACAGGTTCGGACCTCTTGATTCTGCTGCAATATCAGAAGAAAATGTCATAATGACCGTCGACGAATATGAAACTATAAGACTTATTGATTTGGAAGGTTTTACACAGGAAGAATGCGCCGCGCAGATGAATATAGCGCGCAGCACAGTTCAGGGTATATATATCACAGCAAGAAAAAAGCTTGCCGAATCATTGGTCAACGGTAAAATATTACTGATCGAAGGCGGCGAATACCGTCTTTGTGAAGGTACATGGAACGGCTGCGGCCGCGGCTGTCACAGACAAAGACGCGGCAGAGGTTTTCGTGGCGGTTGATTTATATTGAATTAGCTTTCCGCAAAAAACAGCCATAGCATACTGAGTAAATTGAAAACTACAAAAAGAACGGAGAAATATAATGAAAATAGCAATACCTGTAGATAACAAAACATTGGATACAAATATATGCGCATCTTTCGGACGCGCTCCTTATTTTCTAGTTTATGATACGGAAACTAAGGAAAGCGCATTTATAGAAAACACCGCAGCGACAAGCCCCGGCGGCGCAGGGATAAAAGCAGCTCAGATGATAGTGGATAACAAAGCAGCTGCTTTGCTGACTCCTCGCTGCGGACAAAACGCCGCAGATGTGTTGAATGCAGCCGGTATTAAGATTTACAAAACAATAGCCGGTTCAGCTCAAGATAACATTGACGCTTTTACTGACGGCAAACTTTCTTTGCTGGATGATTTTCACGCCGGCTTTCATGGCCGCAGAAGCAACTGATATGAAAATTGCCGTGTTAAGCGGCAAGGGCGGCACAGGTAAAACTCTTGTCACGGTAAATTTGGCAGCAGCGGCAAAGACAGCGACATACATTGACTGCGATGTTGAAGAACCTAACGGACATCTATTTTTCAAACCGGAAGGAATCACAGAGGAAAAAGTAACCGTAAAGATTCCGATGGCAGATGAAGAATTATGCAGCGGATGCCGTAAATGCGTAAATTTCTGTAAATTCAACGCTCTTGCCTATACAAATAAACTGATTGTATTTGATGAGATATGTCATTCCTGCGGCGGATGTATCCTAATTTGTCCCGAAAAAGCTTTGACAGAAAAGGATAAGGTTATCGGTACAGTTCAAAAAGGAACCTCCGGAAATGTATCTGTATACACCGGTATTATGAATGTCGGTGAAGCCTCGGGGGTTCCCATCATAAAAAAACTGCTTGAACCGGAAAATCAGGAAGCAGATAAAATGACAGTTATCGACTGTCCTCCGGGAAGCGCTTGTATAGTAATGGAAAGCATAAAAGATGCCGACTATTGCATATTGGTCGCCGAACCTACATTGTTCGGCGTGCATAACCTTAATATGGTATATGAGCTTGTGACTTTATTCAAAAAGCCGTTCGGAGTTGTTCTTAATAAATGCTTGGACGGCAAAAATCCGGCTGAGACATTTTGTATAGAGAATAATATCAAGATATTAGGTCGTATCCCGTTTGACAATGAACTCGGAACACTTAACTCAAATGCCGAGATCGCCGTAAATGAAAGTGAAAAATACCGGGAACTGTTTTCAGTTCTGCTTCAAACTGTGACAAAGGAGGTGCAATCATGCGGCAGCTGCTGATCCTCAGCGGTAAAGGCGGTACCGGCAAAACGACGATAGCAAGCGCGTTTATAAAGCTCGCCGACGCCAGAGCATATGCGGATTGCGACGTGGATGCTCCTAACCTGCACCTCATTTCCGATTGGAATGTGGAACCGATAAAATCAGATTACTACGGACTGTCGAAAGCAGAAATAAACTCTGAAATGTGCATCGGCTGCGATCAATGCAAACAGAATTGTCGCTTTGATGCCATTTCAATTACCAACGATGAATACAAAGTTGACCATTTCGCTTGCGAAGGGTGCAGCGTCTGCGAGTATGTCTGTCCCGTTGATGCTATATTAATGGTTCCGTCGGTTGACGGCGAGCTGACTCTTTATTCTGACTCCGGCAAAGTTTTTTCCACGGCGCAGCTCAAAATGGGCAGCGGCAACTCAGGCTTACTCGTTACTGAGGTAAAAAAACAAATGAGGTCATCGGCGGTCAATGCAGAACTTGCTATAATCGACGGTTCACCGGGAATAGGATGTCCGGTAATTGCCTCTCTTAACGGCGTAGATATGGTTTTGATTGTTGCAGAACCTTCATTGTCAGGCATCAGCGATATGGAGCGTATCATTGATACGGCAGCGAAATTCGGAATAAAAACTGCGGTATGTATCAATAAATACGATACAAATATCGAAAATACAAAAAAAATCAAAGATTTCTGTGAAAAACAAGAACTTACCTTTGTCGGCGTTATTCCTTATGACTCAAACGCAGTTAAAGCCATAAATAATGGTTTAACCATAGTAGACATTGAATGTAAATCAGGCACAGCGGTAAAAGAGGTTTATAACAAGACGATTGACCTGCTTTTTGAAGAAAGCATTAACTAAAGTTATGATTATTAAAACCTTATCTGAAAACACATCGATATCAAAGGACTTTGCAAGTGAACACGGTTTAAGCCTTTATATCGAAACAAAAAATCATAAAATATTGTTTGATGTAGGCGCAAGCGATCTGTTTCTTCAAAATGCAAAAACATTTGGTATAAACATTGCTGATATTGATTTCCTTGTTATCTCGCATGGACACTACGACCATGGCGGAGGGCTGAAAACATTTTTCGAAGAAAATGAAAAGGCCGAAGTAATCATACATCAGCTTGCATTTGAAAAATATTATTCAGCCCGTTCAAACAATAAAATTGCATATATAGGTCTTGATGAAAATCTGAAACAGAACAGACAAATTGTTTTTACATCAGACTATCATGATATCGGTAATGGAATCTATGTGTTCTCCGGCATTCCGCAAAGCGAACCGCTTCCAATATTAAACAATACTTTGTTCAAAGAATATCAGGGACAAATGATACACGACAGCTTTGAACATGAGCAAAACCTCGTGATAGAAGAAGACGGGAAAATACTGCTGATAACCGGTTGCGCTCATAACGGTATTGTCAATATAGTCAAGCATTTTTACACGCTGAAAGGTCGAATGCCCGACTGTGTAATAGGCGGTTTTCATCTTTCCAGCCGTTCCGGCGGCGATGAAGCCCCGGAAGTGATTGACAGAATCGCTGAATATCTGAAAGATACAAAAGCAAAGTATTATACTTGTCATTGTACCGGTATTGAACCCTATAAAAGGTTGAAATCAGTAATGGGTGACAGTATTGATTACCTTGCCGCAGGCAGTGAATTGACTTTTTAAATAAAAAAACCGATAATATAAATTATAAGAAAATACGGAGGAAAAATATTAATGCTTAGAATTGCAGTAGCAACCGACAAAGGAATTGTAGCCGATCACTTCGGACATTGCGAAAGCTTCATGATTTTTGACACCGAAAACAAGCAGATAATCAAAAGCGAAACCGTTGCAAATCCCGGACATAAACCCGGATTTCTGCCTAACTTTCTCGCCGACAGAGGTGTAAATGTAATTATCAGCGGCGGTATGGGCGGCGGCGCAGTACAGATTTTCAATGAAAGAAACGTTGAAGTTATCGTAGGAGCTTCCGGCGAATCAAAAACATCGGTTGAGGCTTACCTGCAAGGTTCACTGAAATCAACCGGTTCCGTTTGCCATCAGCATATTGATGACTGCGCCGGCAAAGAGTAATGAATTAAATAAAAAAGTGCTTGCACCGATTTAAGTGCAGGCACTTTATTATTTAGAATCAACAACGATAAATAACTCTATTTTTTAGTCATTCAGTTCATGAGTAATATCATGAACGCTTTTTTCAACCGCTTCTTTATTCATGATATTTTCTAACCAATCCGGCTTAAAAATAACGTCCATCGCATTGCGCAATGCCAAATTAGCTCCGTCGGAAAAAGGGAATCCGGCAAAGTCAAACAATACGCCAAACTGTACCTTAAGGTGTCCCATAACGAATGACATCACCGCATCCCGCGGCACGCCTTTTTCCACGCAGGCATCCACCGCCATACGCATACCTTTGACCAAGGGTGCGGTGATGGATTCGACAAGAGCCGGCTCCAAAAGAATCATCTGATCAATGGTTATGCGGAAAGCTTTGTCTATGGGTTTAAACATAAGACGCGCGAAAGCTTCGCCCCGCTCATAGTCTTCATCCGAACCTTGATGGATAGCGCAAACCATATCCATCTTTGCGGCTCCCGTGCCGCCGAACCAATCCCGCTGCGCAGCTTCGCTGATTCCGTCTTCAAACGGGAAAAGACTGGGATGACAAGGATGCACGACGAAGTATTTCAGGTCTTCCCGCATAAACATTACTTCTCCGAAGTGAGCGGCAGGATCAAGTCCGATGACCATCGCTCCGGTTTTCATCTGAGGCACAATGTCGGCAGAAACATTTTTGATAAGCTTATCAGGCACCGCAAACACAACAATATCAGCCGACTTTACCGGTTCTGATCCGGGAGAGGAAGTCACACCGTGTTTTTCTTTCAGCGCCTGCGCAGCCTTTTCACTAATCTCCACATAAGAGATTTCGTAGGACGGTTCATCCTTAATGTTCGGGGTAATGCGCATACCCATTTTTCCCCCCGCGCCCAGCAATACTACTTTTTGAACCATAAATAATTCTCCCTTTAAAAAAAAATTAAATAAAATTTCCTAAAATAATCGAATAAGGCTGCAGGATTATTGAATTTCCCGCGGCAGAATTAAATATCATCTTGATATCTTCCGTCATTTGTTCTTTTTTGCATATCGCATATCGCTCTGCTGTATCACCGTTAAGACAAATACCCTCGATACTCGGCCATCCGTCGAGGCTGAGTTTTATCTGCTCATCTGTTGTGTTTGCAATTAATATCTTGTTATCGCTTAACAGAATACAGAATTGTTGGCCGTTTATTGCCTTTACATTCTGTTCTCGAAAGATTACAAGCGCTTCGCGAAACACATAATAGGAAGGGAATACCATACCCGAAAAAGTCGGGAATTCTTCCGGCAATATTCTATTTTGTTCCGCAAAAAAACCGCGAGGTCCCGCCAGCTCAAAATAATCAGCGCCCGCTGCGCCGCTTAAAGACAATGCAATTATCGAACGCAGCATCCAGGAAGCGCACATCAGAGACATTTGGCGATTATCAATTTGATTAAGTAAAAGCTGTTCATGATCGGAAACTTCAGCGGTTGCATCGGGGTTCCACCTGATTTTTAGCGTTACCGGAGTTACATATACGGATTTATCGGGATATAAAGCCCGTGCGCTTATGACATTTGCCGCCTGACCGGCGGTTGTTTGCATAATTGAATGATTATCAAAGGCATGCACCTGCGGGTTGTTGGAATAACAGAGAAAATCCATCAGCTCACCCGGCAAAGGTTCGCGGTTCAACTGGGTGAAATACGCATCGGTTCCCGAACCGACAGGCAATCTAAAACTCAGAAGCATCCCGCGACAAATGGAAAGAATGGTTTTGTCAATTACTTTGCGGCCTTCCTGATAAAGGATCACTGCAGTGACGACCGGGTGTCGTGCCAGAAGATTGAGCAACAAAGGCATTTCCTGCTGCCAGTTTATCGTTAGAAAAACAAACAGATGGATTGAGTTTGTCATCTGAGCGGCTTGTTTCAGCAATTCATCAAAGAAGACAGGCTGTTCACAGAAATGAAGTTCCACTCTTATATGATTAAGACCTAATTCTTTTCCAATCTTTAGAGAAGCTTCATCGATAGGAAATCGCAAACAGGTTCCAAGCGAAAAATTCTCATTGATGGGAAGCAGTTCCGAATACTCAATTATATTATCCTTATCTTCGCCGGTCGGTTTGCCGACATCACTTATGCCGGAAGCTGTACAATTTATATGCACCGTCTGACTGAACCGTTCCCCTTTATCAACTTGAACAGGGAAAGGAAGATAAAGAGGAGTACAATATGTTTTAAATGATGCGTCTGTCCAGTTTCGCTGATCTTCGCACTCGAACACATCACCTTCAAAAGCTACACGGCAGCTAAACTCATCTCGCCGATATGTCATAGCCGAGATATCAAAAAATGGCTGATGAGGTGCAATCTGTTTTGGGAAGACGGTTTCTTTGCTTGTTCCGTTAGAATGTTCAATCAAACAGGGAAGACCTGCGCAGCTGATTGGATGCAATACGCAAAATCCCAGGCGGTTTTTTAAAAACCTCTCTCCCGCCTCTCCGGTTGAAGAAAAGGTTACCGTTCCATCCGCGCTGCCTTTAACACACCCCTGCCAGCGATATTGATAGTTGCCAACTGTATGCTCTGCCTGAAAATGATAGACAAATCTATCCGGATGCTTCTCAATCTTTTGTTCTTTCAAAGTATAGGGAACTGTACCCCAGTTCGGATCACGAAGGGCAAAGTAGACCTCGTCAATCAGCTTTTCGCCATGAAAACATACATTAAGCAGCCTGCCGTCCAGCATCGTTACTTGAAGCTCGCCTGCCTGCAGACAAATACGCTGCGGCGGCTGTTCAGGAATACCTATCCATTGATTTTTTGTTATGCGCTGTGTATCCATTTGCAAACCTTATAAATTAATTTTCATTTGTCTCCCTGAATGCACGAAGATTGTATAGTCCTTTGATAACCCATTCTTCTTCCATGGCGACGGTCTTTTCGATATCTCCCTGCCAAGGCATCCAGGATTCCAGCACCCAAGATATATTTGCAGGTAAAACCTGTATTGCCAACTCCAGATTAAGAAACCCATTACCCGTAACAGCGCCTTCAACATCGAAACCGAGCATTGAATGCTTTCTGCGAATAGTGTAATCTTTACAATGAAAATTAACCGTAACAGATCCCAGAATATGCAGAACTTCTCGAAAGCTTTCACCAAGCCCCAGATTATTGACTGCATCAAGACATACGCCGAGATGAGGGTCGTTAAATGCATCGATCAACTTTCTTATCCAATCACTGGGATAGTGATCGTGGTTCTCTATACCGAGGATTATACCGGCATCGGAAAACTTTCCAAGTACTTCATCAACTCGCCGCTTAGCGACATCCAAAGAGGGAACATCCTTACCGGAGTGGGGAAGTGTCCGAACCAATTTAGCGCCGAGAGTTTGCGCAATATTAAGATACTTAAGTAAATTGTCCTGTTCAAGTCCTGCCGTTCCAACCTCAAGTTCAAGATTGTGTTTTTCGGTAAGAACGCGAAGCTGAAGCAATTCCTCATGAGAAATATTATGTAAAGGCAGATTATCCGCTACTTGTAGCACTTCAGCGCCATGCATGACAGCCTTATTGGCAAGCTCAAGAAGCCCCATCGGATGTGCCGGCAAATCATATGCTTTATTGCCTATGGTATAAGGATAACTCCAACTTGATATACCAATCCGCATACTTTCAATCCTTTCCGCAGGCTTGCGGCTTCTTAAGTTCCACCGAACGTATGGCGGCAAACACTGCCTGCATAGTCTTCAGATTATCTTTTCCGCTTGTTTCGGCTTCTTGTTGATTGACAAAAGCGTATCGGAGCGCTTGTAAACATGTGGGAATAGCGGCAAATACATGACTACCGTGAATTGCCCAGTCGTCATCGGGGATATATGAAAGTCTTGTGGGTTCTTCAAAGGGATAAAAAGCTATATTTTGTCCGTTCTCAACTTCAATGTTATTTTCAGCATTCAGTGTTATAGTGCCATTTTCGAATTGAATGAAGGCCTTATAATGAAACTTATGAGCAAGTGTGCAAAGAACCGGAAATCCTTCCTGCATACGCAGCAGAGAGAGCGCCGTATCATCCACCGGGATATCTTGATATGAAGAAACGGGAATTGTCTGAATCTCGTCTATTTCACCGAAGAGAAACCTGACAACATCAAAGATATGCGGTCCCATGTCGCGCAGCGCCATATGTTCCATTGTTGCAAGCGCAGGTTGTTTGCGGATAATATCCCTGTCCGGTGAGCGCATCTGAATATGAGCATGAAGCACTTTACCGAGGGAAGCAGTTTCCATATGGTGCTTCAGGCTTTGGAACTGCGGCTGATAGCGGAAATTTTCATGTATAGCATACCATACTCCTGCTTTCTCACAGGCGTCAACCATGCGCCGGCAGCTTTCTTCGTCAAGAGACATCGGTTTCTGGCAGATAACCGGTTTGCCTTTAGCCGCGGCAGCCAAAACCAATTCCTCGTGGACTTCGGCATCTGTTATAATGTCGACAATGTCAAAATCCGCTTCGCAAAGAAGCTGGTCTACGGTTTCGTATACATTGGGTATATCAAAGCGATTTGCTGTGTCCCGGGCGCGACTGGTCGTTCTGTTCCAAACGGCTGTAACCTTGCAACCTATATCCATCCAGGCGGCAATCTGAAACTGCGCCCAATATCCGGTTCCCAAAACGGCTATTTTTAAGTTTTCTTTCATAACTATTTCCTGCATGATAATTATATGACAGAAGTACAAAATCTGAAAAGACAGCTGCAATATGACAACTGTCTTTTCTATCTGGTGGAGGCGACGGGAATCGAACCCGTGTCCGAAAACTCCTCCGCAAAACTTTCTCCAGGCTCAGCCGGACGATTAATCTCCCCGCGTCGACTCCATCCGGCAAAAAACGACGCGGGCAGCCCTTTTATCCGTGACTGTTATAAGGACGAACTCTCAGTTCACGTTCACCGCTGAATGACGCCCGACACAGAGCCGCGATACTCTCTGAGCGGACGGCTGCCTTAATTAGGCAGCAACAAGTTCAGTCTTGTTATCAGTTATTGTTTTTAGAGCTTTTATGGAGGTTCCCCACCTCCGCCTGCTTATCTTGTTTCAAAGTCCCCGTCGAAACCATTGCGCCCCCTTATAGATATCCGGCGTTTCGACTCCGCTCAATGTCGCGTTCGGCTTCGCGCAAAGCGTCGCTTTCGCGTTTATCATAAAGCTTTTTGCCTTTGCAGAGTCCAAGTTCAACCTTGACCCAGGATTTGACAAAGTATAACGACAGCGGAACAAGGGTGTATCCTTCTTTATTTATATTCATCGCAAGACGGTTTATCTCGCGTTTATGCATAAGAAGGCGTTTTTTCCGCAGCGGTTCTTGGTTGAAGATGTTCCCCTGCTCATATGGGCTGATGTGTATGCCGTGAGCGATAAGCTCTCCTTTTTCAACTGTGCAGAAGCTGTCTCTTAAGTTAACAGAGCCTTTGCGCACCGATTTGACTTCAGTACCGAAAAGCTCGATTCCGGCTTCATAAGTGTCGATTATAAAATAGTCATGATAAGCTTTTTTGTTCTGGGCAATAAGTTTCCTGCCTTTATTTTTGTCACGGCTTGCCATATGGAAATATCACCCTCCCTCAGCCGTCAAATCGCATTATTATTATATCACAACGGTAATATTTTGTCAATAGGAGCCGTCGCGCTTCCACAGCTCAACAAAACCCTTGCTGTCAACGAGCGAATACTCTCCATTCATAAACGCATACGGATCGAATTCATCGTCAAGCGCCCGCAAATCAACCGCAACATATTCAGTCGGCTGCAACTTCCCGTATAGAGGAGGATAGCTTTGCAGCTCGCTGATGAAATATAGATGCGGAACAAGGAAATCACCCGCCGTCACCGTTGCGTCTTTCGGAATTGATGCTAAAATCGCCTCAGACGCCTTATATGAAGCTTTATCTGCAGCATATGCGCCGGTATATCTTGCCGTTTTTCCGAAAGTAAGTGAAAAGGTGAAGATTACGCAAAGCATCAACGATACAAAAGGTCGTTTCCAATCCTCCGTCTTATAACTTAAATCTTTTTCATTAATTCTTGCCAACGCAAGCATATAAAGAACAATCATCAACGCGCAGGAGCCGTATGTATACTGAAAATCAACATTATACTGATAAATCCAGTTTGACATAAGGTTGATAACCAGCGCCGGCATCAGCAGAACAAGTTCACTTGCAGATGCTCCGCTGATCAAAGTGAAGGTAAGAGGCATGAAAGTCCATAGTATAAATTGAAATTTCTCGGCGTTAAAAACCTGAAGCAGCAGATACCCAATATCATAGAAGCAAGTTTTTATGACAGTCAAAAGACCTTTGCCGCCTCCCAGATAATAATTTGCAAATCTGTCTACCATAGCTTCTCCGCCGAAAACGGTTATCATCTTAGTAGCGAACAGATAATATCCCGCAGCGCCAAAAAGCATGATTATTCCGCGATATTTCCTTTTTCTTGAAAAGATAATGAAAAGGGCGATAGCAAAGATATAAATTGCAGCGTCTTCTTTTATGCTCAGAGTAAGCAATGTGAAAGCAATGGTTCCCACTCGATTTTCAATTAAAATGAAATAAATTAGGTAAAGAATACAGACGGCTAAAAACTTGTTTTCATGGAAATCGCGGAAGCATCCGTTAAGCATCGTCGGATACATCAGATAAACGAGCGAGCATAGAAGAGATGAAATCGGCGAGAACTTCAAAGCTTTGCCTATCCTGTAAACGGGAATAGCTCCGAGTGAAACTCCGAGAGCCTGAATAAAGAAAAGGTATAGCGGAGAGCGCCAAAGCAGATATCCGGGAAGGAGAAGATAAAAGAACGGAGAAAAATGCACCGCAAAATGAGTCAGCTCTCGCCCTCTCTCAACTGTTGTGAGCGGAAGACCGGTTTTTGCCATCATCTCAAACATTTGAGTAAAAATACCGAGGTCAAAGGTGGCCTCGCTGAAAGTGTGGTATTTGAACGAGGTTACATAGGCAGTAATAACGCCGAATATTATTGCCAGAATAACTATTGCGATATAGCCGCCGCGCCAACTTATATGAAAATCAACTGACAGGCGTCCTTTTGATAATGCAGCTTTGGCTATTATAATAATTACAAGCGCCAAACCCATGTTGTAATAGATATTTGAGTCAAGAATGGCTGCAAGCGCCGATGCGAATACCACCGCTGAAACACAAAGTGTTAAGTATACTATTGAAGTTTTACGAGTTAAGGCAACAAGAGCGATTAATGCCGAAAAAGCAACCGCAAGCGATATCCAAAAAAGCGGGTAAGAGAACCCGGTTATAAACTCCCGCAGTCCGTAGCTTTTAAATCGCACAAGAGAAAGAATTGAAGCGATTATATAAGCAGACGCTGCGGCAGCCGCCCAGAGCGATATATCTGATAGTGAGCGCTTATCAAGCCTTTGCCGTATATCTTCGGCAAAACCATATATTTTATCTTTAATCATCAAACTTCACCTCTTACGCTTTATCATTATAACATATATTGTACATTAATTCAATATTAATCGTAAGGAAAAACAAGTCTTCGAGTTTATTAAATAATTTTTTACATTTACCTTTATTTTATAACTTAAATAAATGATATAATATTATAATGTAAATGTGTTCGTGGCGTCCCCTTATTTTCGACTCTTGCTGTGCGTTGGGCTGGAGTCAATAAAGATCGAATCATGAATTATGATCCGATTTTATTTTTGCGCCCGTTATCTGTGGCGCATAATTTACGGTCAGATCATTTATTTCTGCATATATAATATTTATAACGTTAAAAAAAATCTAAGAATCATTTTATTAAGGTGAAAAATTAATGGCTAAAAATAAAAGCACATCAAAACTCAAGGTCTTTGCGCTCGGCGGCCTCAATGAGGTCGGCAAGAATATGTATGTTCTGGAATATGGGAATGACATAATCATTATCGAATGTGGAATTGGTTTTCCCGACGAGGAAATGCTCGGAATCGATCTTGTAATTCCCGATGTTTCTTATCTCGAAAAGAATCAGGATAAGATTCGCGGTATTTTCTTAACTCACGGTCATGAGGACCATATCGGCGCGATCCCTTATGTTCTCCGAATTCTGAACGCTCCGATCTACGGCACAAGGCTGACGATAGGCATACTCAGAAATAAGCTTGAAGAGCATCGTCTTCCGCGCAAGCCGGATTTAAACACAGTATCTGTCGGTGATGTTGTCAAAGCCGGCGGATTCAGCATCGAATTTATCAGAGTTAATCACTCAATAGCCGACGCATGCGCTCTGGCGATCAAAACTCCGGTCGGTACGGTTGTACATACCGGTGACTTTAAACTTGATATAACCCCGATTGACGGCGAAATTATGGATATACCCCGGCTTGGTGAACTCGGTAAAGAAGGCGTACTGCTGCTAATGTGCGATTCAACAAACGCCGAACGGAAGGGATATACCCCTTCTGAAAGAGTTGTCGGCGAAAACCTTGAAGGCATTTTTATGATGAATCCGGATAAGCGGATTGTAATTGCTACATTCAGCTCCAACGTACATAGAGTTCAGCAGATAATCGATACCAGCGCCCGCTTTAATCGCAAAGTCGCGATTACCGGCCGCAGCATGTTGAACATCGTTACCGCCGCGGTTGAACTCGGGTATATGAAAGTTCCGCGCGGCGCGCTTATCGATATAAATGATATCAAGCGCTACCCGATGGAGCAGCTTACCATTGTAACAACCGGAACACAGGGCGAGCCGATGTCAGCGCTCTATCGAATGGCTTTTTCCGAGCATGACAAGGTGGAACTTGGACCGACCGATCTCGTCGTTATCTCTGCTTCGGCAATACCCGGAAACGAAAAATTAATCGACAAGATCATAAACGAGCTTTGCAAGCGGGGGGTTGATGTTTTCCGAGATACTTCGATTGAGATACATGTATCCGGACACGCCTGCAAAGAAGAACTGAAGCTTATGATGGCTCTTACAAAACCGAAATTCGTTATGCCGATACACGGCGAATATCGTCATTTAGCGGCAAACAGAGAAAACGCCATCGACGTCGGGATTTCGGAGGAACATATTTTTATCTCTGATCTCGGCTTGATTCTCGAACTTGATGAAAACAGCTGTAAATTCAACGGCACCGTTCCCTCAGGCAAGGTTCTTGTTGACGGCTACGGTATCGGCGATGTCGGGAATATTGTTCTGCGCGACCGTCGTCACCTTTCAAAAGACGGACTTATTGTTGTTGTCGCGACTGTAAGTATTGATGAACGGATGATATTATCCGGTCCGGACATTGTCTCCCGCGGCTTTGTATATGTAAGGGAAGCGGACGAACTTATGAATCAGGTCAAAGTGCTTGCGCGCGATGCCCTGCAGGATTCGCTTGACCACAATGTTACCGATTGGACTCAGCTCAAAACGAGAATGAAGGATGACCTCGCAAAATTCCTTTTCAACAGAACAAAGCGCAATCCGATGATACTGCCCGTCGTAATGAATATATAAAGAAGATGTACTCAAACAAGGCGGCCGAAGCGTCGAAATACAAGATAACGATATATTCCTGCTATATAGGTTATATAACGCAAGCTATTGTCAATATCTTTCCTACGCTTCTGTTTATCCGATTTCAAAATGAATTCGGTATTCCTTTAAGCCAGATTACTTCGCTTATAACACTGAATTTCCTTTTTCAGCTTTCTGTCGATTTAATATCTTCAAAATTAATCTCAAAAACCGGATATCGCAAAGCGGTGGTTTTTGCGCATATATCAGCGGTGTCGGGACTTGTCTCATACGGCTTTTTGCCCTACATTGCGCATTCGCCTTATATCGGACTTATAATATCGGTGCTGCTTTGTTCGATAGGAGGCGGAATTATTGAAGTCGTTATCAGTCCGATAGTTGAGGCTTGCCCTACAGTACATAAAGCGCAGCAGATGAGCCTGCTCCATTCCTTCTATTGCTGGGGAAGCGTCGCGGTTGTGCTTTTATCAACCCTGTTTTTCAACACCGCAGGTCTTATAAACTGGAGAATACTGTCTGCTTTATGGGCGTTAATTCCACTTACAGGAGCAATTCTGTTCAGCTTTGTGCCAATTCTTTCTCTTGAAGAAACATCAGAGAGCACAATATCCTTCAAAAAACTGCTGCTTGAGCCGATATTCTGGATTTTGATGCTGATGATGGTTTGTTCGGGCGCGTCGGAGCTTACGGTTTCACAATGGGCATCGGATTTTGCCGAAGCCGGACTCGGCGTGGATAAAACTATCGGTGATCTCATGGGTCCGTGTATGTTTTCAATACTGATGGGAACGTCGCGTGTTATTTACGCAAAAATCGGCGAAAAGGTAAATGTATCCGCTTATATGCTTGCAAGCTCTGTTCTTTGCGTAGCGGGTTATCTTGTAATCTCGCTGTCTCCGTCTCCGTGGTTGTCGCTGATCAGCTGCGGTGTTGTCGGATTTTCTGTCGGAATAATGTGGCCGGGAACTTTCTCGGTTGCTGCGGCAAACGCCAGAAGCGGTGGAACCGCTATGTTCGCCTTGCTTGCTTTAGGCGGGGATTTAGGCTGCGCGGCAGGTCCGACTCTGGTCGGAACCATGACCGGAGTTTTAGACGGAGACATAAAGCGGGGAATGATTTTCGGCGTTGTTTTCCCCATCGCTCTGATAATTACGCTTATCATAATGAAAAGATATGTAAAAAAACAATCAGGAAAAACATAATCACTGGATCGAGGATGATAAAAGCGTATGTTATTAATTGTAACAATCATATATTAAAATAAATTAAAAGGGGCTGTATCAAAAGCCCGCGAAAAAACAGAGCCAAATTGCACAAAAGTAGTGCAAACGGCTCTGTTTTTTGGTATAATAGTATTATGAAAGNNA
>JGI24712J26585_10000090_pt1 | contig 67980 bp, 63 predicted proteins | sample BioPla3DNA2_FD_26585 | JGI IMG/M metagenome (IMG submission 26585) | reverse complement strand
AGATAAAATATTGGCGGACGCCGTGACAAACTCACTGCGTCCGCTATTAAACAGATAAGAACATTGGCCGACAACGGACGAAGAAAACTGGCTGATAAGTAGTAGAGAAAGTTTATGAGAGAGAAACTGAGAAAATTTTTGTACAACCACCTATTACGACTTCCATTTACAAGTGATAATGAGAAATATTTATATTTAATTTCGATTATCGCATGTATTTATGCGGCGTCCATGCAATTCTTTCTTTTATTGTTTCACCTTGTTATTCGTGTTTCACCTTTATTTTTCCTCTATTTGTGTGGCTTTCTAATTAATATATTTCTTGTTTGGCTGATTAAAAAACGCCGTTACTCGCTGTTCGGTATCCTACTTTCCTTGGTAGTTATAACTCTAACCTTGGCGTCTGTAATCTGTGTTGGCGCTAACAATTTAGTTATCGTTTATTTACTCGTGACGCTTATAATGCAAATAATTATTCCCTACGCGAGCGTCCGCATTCGTGTTTCGATGATTGTTGCGTTGTGGTGTAGCGCATTCGCTCTGGTTGCTTTTAATCGCTATATGGAGCCGATATGGGATATTGGAGAAGCAAATACAATACTTTCTTTATTTAACATTCACTTGGCGTTTATAGGCATCATTATTCAATTGACTGTAGGAAACATTATTTGGGACGTAATTAGAAGATTTAACCAAAAAAAATTGGAAGAAAGTCAATATGAGGCCAACACAGATCCGCTAACCGGCCTTTTTAACCGCAGGTATGCGAACACGATTTTCAAAAGGTTAAGTACCGGTCAGCTTGGGCAGGTTTGGTGCGTAGCCATGTTGGATATTGATGAGTTTAAACTGTTCAATGATATTAACGGACACCAGGTTGGTGACGATGTGTTAATGTTGGTTAGCGATTTTATTAAAACAAACCTGCACAAAAGGGACTTCTTGTTTCGCTGGGGCGGAGAAGAATTTTTGATTTTGTTAAAAGATGTCGATGTTGCCACCGCCTTTCGTATCTTAGACAAGCTACGTAATAAAATCATGTCAGAGAATTTTGAAATTAAAAACAAGACCATAAAAGTCACTGTAACAATCGGCGTCTATCCTTTGGATATTCACAATATTGAGGAAAGTATAGACATGTCCGACCGTCTCATGTATGATGGAAAGACTTCAGGAAAAAATGTGGTGATTATGTAATGGTTTGACAAGTTTTTGACAACGTTGTTTTTAATGATAGCTTGTGCGGTATTCCCGGACAGCTTTTGCTGTCTTGTCTGAGAGCTAAATGGAGGAAAAAACCATGAAATGTGACATCATCCTGTCTTTAGTTTTTTATTTTTGTGGCTGTTTTTATATGGTTTATGGTGCCGTTATAATAGCGATAGACGCGAAAAGCAAAGTAAGCAGGTTGTTTCTATTGATAGCGAGTTCATTGGCAATCTGGTCATTTTCATGTTCCATTTCCAATTCAGCGCCTACAGCGCAAGTGAGTGCTTATTGGAGGTCTTTCTCCGCTTTTGGGTGGGGAGTTTTTAGCAGCTTACTACTCCACTTTTTACTGGTTCTCACAAAAACTGAAAGTCGCTTAAATAAGCGGGCTATGTTTGTAATCCTTTATTTACCTGCTTTAATCAATATTATTCTGTTTGGCCCCTATGGATTGCTTGCAGAGAAGCAATATCAAATGGCACAAACCGATTTTGGTTGGGTAAACATGGCTCCCATGTATGCCGAGAGGATTTGGCTCAACCTATATTACATAATTTTTTCAATTGCGAGTATTATAGTACTTTTTCAATGGTGGAACAAAACCGAATCTTACCCCCCTCGTGAGAAACGACAGATAAAACGATTCATAGTATCTATACTGTTTGTTTTTTTAATAGAAACAGTAATAGATGTATTGCCTGACATTTTAGGAAAGAAGTATCACCCTCAATTGCCCGTTGTATCCTTATTAATACCAACGATAATGATATTTCCATTATTGAAAAAAACTGTGCGTATTGAAAGGAAAAACATAATACACCCTTTTTTAGGGACTGAAAAAGATCTGGATGGAGACCGAGTACGTTTATTTAATACGGTAACGGTCATATTTATGCTGGGTAGCGCGCTGTCCTTTTTAATAGGATATTTTGGCATGAACAGAAACTTGGGCAATGAGCTTTTGCTTGCTGCCTTTTTACTTTTAATGGGAATGGTTGTAAAATGCATACCGCTCATAACGAAAAATCAAACTGCTCAGAATAGCATTTTCCTGATAATATCTATCTCATGTTTGTTATATTTTATAATAAAACATGCCGGAACAGGTGGGTTGACGGTATGGGCAATATATATTTTGGTTTTATTATTTACTGTCGTTCTTGGAAGTAGTCATGCCTATGTCATTACTGCGATTAGCGTAGTCGTTCAAATTGTCTTCTGGATAATTCTGCCGGAAGTCTCCGTCACTATCGATATAAATGAGTATGTTGCGAGAATATTTATTATTGTACTTTCTTTTGTTGCTGTGCAATATCTGATAAACGAATTTACTGCGAAGATACGGGGGTATCAAAGATTTGCAAGGGAGCAAGAAGTGCTCGAGAAAATTTCTTCCAGTTTTATTTCGGTAAATAGCAAAAACGTTCGAGAAAAAATCAATGAAATGTTTGAAATGGCTGTCGAAATACTTGAATTTAATCATGCGTATATCACCGGATTTGGCCAAGACTATAAAGATGCGACAATAGTTAATATGTATATGAAAGATGTTGATAGAGAGTCGTTTCCCTATTATCCGGGAATGAGGTTTTCGACGGCAGAATTACCCATGTTTAAGTTTCTGATTGAACAAAACGAGCCCATAGTCTGTGAAGACACCGCAAATATTTCCTTTGATAAGGATGGATTGCATAGAGATTATTTCATGTCAAGAGGGGTCAAATCATTTCTTGCAATACCAATAACAATTGATAATAAAACAGGCGGAATATTTTTCATTGAATATCGTGACAGAATTGATGGACGTCTTGCGGAAAGTCGATTAAACTTTTTGAAAATTATCGCGAATATATTGGGGGATGCAAGGAATAAAGCCTTATATGAAGAAAGGCTATATCATTCCGCGTATTTTGATGAAGCTACAAAATTAGCGAACAGGAATATGCTGAAAATAAGGCTGGAACAAATTATAAGAAACAGAATAGAATTAGAGAAAATTGCGGTTTTAAACATTGAAATTGAAAACCTAAGGATGATTAATGATACCTTTGGTCATGAGGTAGGAGAGCAGGTAATGATAGAATCGGCGGCAATTCTCGAAAAACAGTTAGAGGGCTGCTATGATATTTCAAGAGCAGGTGAAGGAGATTTTGTTGTTGTTCTATCCGAGGTGAAATGCCATGAACAGATAATGGAGTGCGCAGAGAAATTACTTGCTTCTTTTTCTCATCCCATATTAACCGAGACCGGAGTAGAAGCATTATATGTTGTTGTTCATATAGGCATATCTGTGTATCCTGATGATGGAAGGGATGCCGATACTCTTTTGAAAAACGCTGATCTGGCAGGATATGAAGCGAGAAATAATAATGAAAAGATTGTTTTCTACACAAAACGACTGGAAAACTATATTATTGAAAACACCTTACTTACAAACAGGCTTTTTAAAGCGTTGAAAAATGAAGAGTTTTTTCTGGAATTTCAACCTCAAATTAACTGTAGTACGGGAAAAACCGCCGGCGTTGAAGCCCTGCTCAGATGGACAAGTGACGGTAACAAGAGAATACCGCCGGAAAGATTTATCCCCATACTTGAGCAAACGGGATTAATTTATGATATAGGGCTCTGGGTGCTGGAGCAAGCGCTTCAACAGCATAATAAGCTTATTGCAAGGGGATTTCCACCTCTACGTATTTCTGTGAACCTATCGGTTGTACAATTCCAAGGGGAAAACATCATTCGTGATTTTAGAAAAATCATAGAGGAAAGCGGGGTGAACCCCAAATATATTGACTTGGAGATTACAGAAAGCTGGATTTCTAATCATTCTGATGATATCATTGGGAAATTGCGAAAATTAAAGGAGCTGGGAGTTAATATTGCCATAGATGATTTTGGTAAAGGATACTCATCATTGCATCGGTTGAAGTTTGTGCCTTTTGACAGAATAAAAATAGACAAAGACATTATACAAAACCTGGATTTTGAAGGGAAAAAAGCTTCTATAGCGGAAATCATTGTTTTATTAGCAAGAGCCTTCAATGCGGTTATTACGGCGGAAGGTGTGGAAACAAAAGAGCAGGCGGATTTTCTCAAAAGTGTAGCCTGCGACGAAATACAAGGGTACTATTTTTCCAGGCCTTTATCGACAAAAGCGCTGGAAGAATTTCTCAAGAAGGAATATCGTTTGGCGGATTAGGATAAATAATCAAGGTACAAAAAAGCGGGAGTTAATTGAAACTCCCGCCTTTATCATTTAGGCCATTATTCGATCACAGTGATTCTGCCCTGAGGCTCAGCGTAGTCTTGGCCTACCACACCGCCAAGCACTGTGGTGACATAGTTAACCAGCGCATCTTCCAGCGCCACGCCGGTTTTATAACCGCTGGTGGCGTTGGGATAACGGAAGGCATAGTAGGTGTCGCCGCCAGCAGCGGTAAAGTCATTGGTGGCAATAAGATACAATGCTTCTAAGTCAAAAGGCTGGCCACCTACCGACTCAATCTTCACTCGGCTGCCGGGCTTGGCAGGAGCAAAGTAGGTGGAATCAGGGTATTGGTCGCCGGTTTCATAGGGCACGGTGGTGTCAATACTAAACACCATGCCCGACACCTGGGGGAAAGCGCCCAGAGCCTTGGGTGTGGCGCTGGTAGCGGCCTCAAGAGCCTCCAGCAACTCGGAACCCTTTACCTCAAGCACGCTCACTTCATTGCCAAAGGGGAATACTGTTTTCATGTCGTTCATGGTGATGTCGCCCACCTCGATGCTTGCCCTGATGCCGCCGCCGTTGGTGATAGCGGCTACAACCTTGTCGCCCAGAGCCTCTCTGGCAGCCCATAGGATAGCGTCAGCGGCAAAGTCACCCAAGTTGGTTTCTTCGGTACGGTTGCCAGGGGCGCGTTCTCCGTTGAGGAAAACCTCAGTTTTAGCAAAGACTTTGGACAGCTCTTCCTTCACTGCCTGGTTGGTGTTGTTAACAAGTTCCGCCACATCAGCATCCAGCTTAGCGTTCACAAGGACGCTGTAAGGTACGCCCTCAATCTCTACCACGGCGCTTTTACCAAGGCCTGAAAATTGGCTGGCTGTGAGTTTTTCTCCATCGTACACCACCATACCTAAGTTTTGGCCGTAGGATCCGGTGGAGACCACCAGGGTGTCGTTAACCATTTTACCCTTTTCAAGCAGGGTGTGGCTGTGGCCGTCGATTAGCAGGTCGATACCGGTTACCTTTTCCAGCACATCAAGACTGCGGTTGGGGGCGCTTTCATCATCCATGCCCAAGTGGCTGAGCAGCACAACAATGTCGGCGCCCGCCGCATTCAGCTCGTCTACCTGTTTTTGGGCTGCCTCATACAAGGTTTCTCCCTGAAGAAAATCGATACCCCGAACCTTATCCGGGTGAGCTTTGGTCATGGTTTCAGGAGTACTGAGGCCAAAGACGCCTACTTTCATGCCGTTTGGCATTTCAAAGATTTTGTTGGCCACAAAGGTCAGGTCGCCTTCTAAGTGGTTGATGATATTGGCGGAGAGCACAGGGAAATTGGCCAGCCCTGCCAGCTGCTTGGCGTTGTCCAGTCCCCAGTCAAATTCGTGGTTGCCAAGAGCCATGGCATCATAGCCGGCGGCGTTCATAAACTCAATAGCGGTTTTGCCCATGCTCAGGTTTACTAAGGGTGTGCCTTGGCAGGCGTCACCCGCGTCCAGCAGCAAAACGCTGTCACCAGCCGCCTCCAAATCCTTTTTGTACTGGGCGATAGCTGCATAGCCAAGCACCTTTCCGACCGGATCGGCCACGGCACGGCCATGAATGTCGTTGGTGTGTAAAATGACCAGTCTGCCCTTGGGCGCTTCGGCAAAGCCAGTAACAGTAAGCCCAAGCACCAGTATCAGCGCCAGTATCCACGCAAGAATTCTTTTCATAATTATTTGTCCTCCGTAGTTTTTTGTGCAACGCACATGTGTTGGGTTTGCTTTTACGGCCTCATTTTATCACATTCACTATTTTTTGTCACTTGTCGGTTTCTGCTAAATTAAGAGGTTAATTTACATTTTCAGCTTATCCAATATATATCCTTACTTAAAGATACTTTGCGCATTGGTGCATGGTTTTTTTGAATTCAAGAAAAAGTGACTTGCCTAATTATCCAAAGGATGATAACAGGCTAATGCGCGGTCGCCCTGTTGGGTGAGGAGTGGCTTTTGTTGCCTGCATAATTCTGAAGCTCTGTCACAGCGAGGATGGAAAGGGCACCCGGTGGGCGGGTTGGCGGGGTTGGGCACCTCGCCTCCTAAGGCTTTGCGTTTCTTTTTCTTGGCCGGGTCTAAAGAGGGCACTGCGCCAAGCAGCGCCTTGGAATAAGGGTGCCGGGGATGGGCGTAAATCTGCTTTGTAGCGCCCATTTCCATAATGGAACCCAAGTACATAACTGCCACTTGGCTGCTGATAAACCGCACCACATTTAAATCATGTGAGATAAACACCATGGATAACGACATTTCCTGCTGCAACTGCACCAAGAGGTTAAGAATCTGTGCCTGAATGGACACGTCCAGGGCGGATACAGGCTCATCAGCCACTACAAAACGGGGCTGGGTAATCAGCGCGCGGGCAATGGAAATGCGCTGCTTTTGCCCGCCGGAGAACTGGTGGGGGTAGCGCTGCAACTGGTCTTTGGTAAAGCCAATCTTGTCCAGCATGCTTTCTACCCGGTCACGCAGCTCTGATTCCGACAGAGAAAAGTGCGCTTTTAAAGGTTCGCTCAGCAGCTGCCATACGTTCATGCGCGGGTTCAGGGAAGCATAGGGGTTTTGGAAAATAAACTGCATATCCCGACGCTTTTTTCGCACTTCTTCTTGGGATAGCTGGGTAATGTCCTGTCCGTCAAATATGACTTGGCCTGCTGTTGGGTCGATCAGGCGCAGAATGCTTTTGCCTGTTGTGCTTTTGCCACAGCCGGATTCACCCACCAAGGCGAAAACCTGTTTTTCTTTTAAACGGAAGGAAACATCCTCTACCGCATGGACATGGCCAATGATGCGGCGCAGCAAACCACCCTTCACAGGGAAATAAGTTTTTAGGTTGCGTACATCCAGTAAATACTCATTCATGCTTCCACCTCCTGGCGATGCAGAAAACACCTGCACAGATGACCAGAAGCAACCTCGGTTAGTGCTGGCACATCTTTTAAGCATTTCTCGCTTGCGTATTCACACCGGGCGGCAAAACGGCAATGGGCATCCCAGCTTCCGCCCGGAGGCACAATGCCGGGGATGGCGTACAATAGGTTGCTATCTCCCGAAAGAGAAGAAATGGATTTTAGCAACCCCTTTGTGTATGGATGCTGGGGATGATGGAAAAGCTCCATGACCGGCGCTTCCTCTACAATGTGTCCCGCATAAAAAACTGCCACGTGCTGGCTGGTTTCAGCGATGACGCCCAAATCATGGGTAATCATCAGCACGGCGGCATCGTTGCTTTCCTTCAGTTCGTTCATTAAATCTAAAATCTGCATCTGAATGGTCACATCAAGGGCTGTGGTGGGCTCATCCGCAATCAACAGCCTTGGGTCATTCATCAGCGCGATGGCAATCATAATGCGCTGCAACTGCCCGCCCGAAAGTTGATGCGGGTAGGAAGACAGGGTTTGTTCTGGCCGGGGGATATTCACCTTAACCAACATGGAAAGGCATTTATCCAACATTTCTTTGTGAGACATACGGGGAAAATGGAATTGCAGCGCCTCAAACATTTGTTGCTGGATGGTGAAAATGGGGTCCAAAGAGGTCATAGGTTCCTGAAAAATCATGGCGATTTCCCGACCGCGTATGTTGCGCATTTTTTTAGATGGAAGTGTCAACAAATCAACCTTGCCATGTTGAAAAGAATCAAAGGCAGTAGTTCCTTCCGTTACCCTGAGGGGATAAGGCAATTGCTGCAAGAGGGAGGTGGCGGTGATGCTTTTGCCGCAACCTGATTCGCCGACAATACCTAAGCATTGTCCTTTAGGTACATTCAGGCTGACTTTGTCCAGTAGAGGAACCAGATTTTTGCCCCTTGGGGTACTGATTTTTAAATTACTGATTTCAAGCAGGTGTCCCATCTGTCCCTCCTTACAGCTTCAACTTGGGATCCAGCGCGTCGCGCAGAGCGTCCCCCAGAATGTTGAATGATAAAATGGTAAAGATGATGAACAATGCTGGGAACACCACCATCCAGGGCGCCATTTCCATGTAGGTGCGGGCTTCCGACAGCATAGACCCCCAAGAGGGGTTGGGCGGTTGGATGCCAAGGCCCAAAAAACTCATTGTAGCTTCCGTCAGGATAGCGCTTGACAGCGCCAAGGTAGCCTGCACGGTAAAAGGCGCCAGAGAGTTGGGGGTAATATGCCTGAACAGGATGACGCTGTTTTTTAAGCCCACGGAGCGTGCGTTGGCAATGTAGTCGGTGCCTTTGACGGCCTTTACAGAGGCCCGCACCGTGCGGGCGAACACCGGAATATTCACAATGCCGATGGCAATCATGGTATTAACAATACTGGTACCTAACACAGCCACAATTAAAAGCGCCAGCAGGATGGAAGGGAAGGCAAAGATAATATCCATCAGCATCATGATGGTGCTTTCCACCTTTCCTTCGAAAAAACCGGCAGCCAGACCAAACAAATAACCGATACCGGCGGCGATGCTGACAGAGACCACCCCTACCAGCAGGGATACCTGCGCCCCATAAACAATGCGGCTGAAAATATCCCGTCCGAAATTGTCGGTGCCAAACCAGTATGTGCCGCTGGGCGCGGCAAGGCGCGCCTTTGAATTAATCTGGGCGACATCATAACGCGCAATAATTGGAGCAAAAAGGGCAAGCAAGAGAATAAAAAGGATACCCAGAAATCCTGCCCTGCCAAGAGGGTCTTGCCACAGCTGTTTTAACAAGCTGTCTCCTGTTGGGAGGCGGCGATCGACGTATGTTTTTTTATCTGACATCTTATACCTCCCTCCTAACTGTAAGTAATGCGCGGGTCGATATAAGTATAAAGAATATCTACCAAAAGATTAATAATAACATATATAGTAGCCATAAACAGTACAGTACCTTGTACGATGGGAAAATCTCGCTGAAAAATGCCGGTTAACAGGTATTGCCCGAGACCGGGAATCGAAAAAATTTGTTCGATTACCACCGTACCCCCCATTAAAATGCCAATCTGCATGCCAACCAACGTTACAATGGGGATGCTTGCGTTACGGAAAGCGTGACGCATGATGGTGATCCTTTCCGGCGCTCCCTTGGCGCGCACTGCTTTGATAAAATCTTGCCGCAACACTTCCAGCATGGACGAGCGGGTCATACGCATTACGGAACCCGCCATGCTGCTGCCTAGCACAATGGCAGGCAAAATCATAATCTCTAAATTTTTAAGGGGATTTTGCATGAGAGAAACATATTTGATCGGCGGATAATATCCAAATACCAAGGCCAGGAAGAGAATGAGCAAAGTAGCAAAGGCGAATCCGGGTACCGAAACCCCTAAAAGCGCAGCCACCCGCACAATCCTGTCAATAAAAGAATTGCGTTTTAGCGCCGAGAGAATGCCAAGAGGAAAGGCGATAATCCAAGCAACAATGCATGCTAAAATGGCAAGCTCCGCCGAGATGGAAAAGCGCCAGAGAATCTCGGGGAAAACCTTTGCGCCGGTTCGGAAAGACTCACCAAAATCTCCCCGTACTACGCCGCTTATCCAGTTAAAGTATTGGGTAACAAGGGGCTTGTCTATCCCTAATTTTTTTTCCCACATAGCGCGCAGTTCCGGGGTTTCCTCAATGCCGAGGATACCCGACACTACATCGCCCGGTATTAGCTGCATGATCAGGAAAATCGCAATACTAATGCCCAGCAAAATAGGGATAAGCATTAAAACCCTGCGGATAATGTAATTCTTCATGATTTCCTCTAAAAGAGGGCGCGGCAAGGGCTTTTGTTCCCCTGCCGCAACCCGTTATTGGTAGGTTGCTTACTTTTCGATATAAGCGAATCTGAAATTCACCATGTTGGAGGCCGTGGGGGCATAGCCCTTCAGGTCGGTTGAGGCATAGATGTAATCATAGGGGCTGGCAAAGGTTACGTTGGGGCACTCATCCAAGATAATGTTAATGGCTTCGTGGTAATACTCACGGCGCTGATCCACGTTGGTGGTACCGGCAGCAAGTTCGCAAAGCTCATCAACACGGGGGTTGGAATACTCGGCAATGTTGGCAGATCCGGTGGTAGAGAAGAAGAAAGCTACTGCACGGTTGGGGTCGGTGCCCGCGCCGTTCTGACAGACCATCAGATCAAAGTTATGCGTCTTCCAGTCGTCTACATACTGCGCGTTCTCTTTGTTCTGCACATCCACGTTAATGCCAATGGCAGCCAACTGTTGTTGGATAACGGTGCCGCTGTTTCGGATGCTGTCAAGCAAGCCTACAGTACAGGTGAGGGTAAAGCCGTTTTCGTACCCTGCTTCTTTCATCAGTTCCTTGGCCTTTTCCACATCCTGCTGATAGAGGGGATGCTCAAGCACATCCACTGCCCAGTGGCCCATGGAAGCGGGCGCGAAGCCGGAGATTTCCGCTTCACCGTTGAAGGCCAGGTCAATAATCTCCTGACGGTTCAGGGCGAGGGAGATGGCCTGGCGCACACGCACATCCTTCAACTCTTCTTTGTTCAGATTTAAGCACAGGGTGGTGTAGTTGCGGCTGCGTACCTTATAAATTTCCACATTCTTGGCTTTTTCTGCCAAAGACAGCATAGCGCTGTCGCCTACAATCAAGTCAACTTCGCCGGTACGCAAGGCGGACATACGGGCGGAAGGGTCGGTAATTACGTAGAATTCAATGCGTTCAAACTTTACACCTTCCTGCCAATAGTCTTCAAACCGGTGTACAGTGACGGAGTTATCGGGTACCCATTCACCCAGAACAAAGGGACCGGTACCACCGCTTGATTGCAGCAGGTTTCCGCCGGCAGCTTCTACTGCCTCTTTGTCTACAATGGACAGGTAAGAGGAGGCCAGGGCGGACAGGAAAGGAGCATTGATTTGTTTCAAAGTGAACTTAACGGAATACTCGTCGAGCACTTCGACTTTCTCGATGTATCCGGCATAGCTAGCGCTGTTACCAAGAGCGCCCAAATCGGGGTTGAGAATGCGCTCAAAGCTGTACTTGACATCTTCTGCTTTCATTTCCCGGCCGGAATGGAACTTGACGCCTTTGCGCAGATGGAAGATATAGGTCAGGTCATCGGGTTGCTCCCAAGTTTCCGCAAGGAGCGGGACAACATTCATGTTTTCATCCACGTCTACAAGGGTTTCATACATTTGCAGCATAATGCGGGTGGAAGCGAGGGCAGGTACTGTGTGGGGGTCAAAACCAATGGGTTCAGCGTCGGTGCCGTATTTGAGCACCATGGGTTCCTGGGCTGTTGCTGTTAGGGACAGCGCCATTAGCAACGCCAGTACAAGGGATAGAATTCGTTTCATGGGGTTCCTCCTTATTTTAGTTTTTTCTATGGTTTCAGGGACAAGGCCCTGAAAAGCACAATATAAGTAATTTTGTGTCATTTTTGAAGACTATACTCAGGCGGCCAGGTGATGCTGCCAAGGGGTACTGCCTGCTTGGCGCCTGTAGCGGAGGGCACATTGCCGGGCAGGTGCTTCATGGTTTGCCTGCCTATCAAGGCAAAGGCAACGGCCTCTTTGGCATCGCTGTTAAAGCCCAAGTCTTCTTGGGTGAGAATGGTACGTTCCGGGAAGGCTTGCGCAATCATTTTCTTCAGGGTAGGATTACGGGCGCCGCCCCCACCCAAGACAATTTGTTTTAGGTCTGGGTATTTAGAAAACACATATAGTTGATAATTTCTGGCCATCGACTCTGCAGTGAAAGCCGCTGCTGTGGCGATGAGGTCGTAAGGGTTCAGATGTCGGTTTTTTTGCAACTGTTCTGTGATAAAAGCTTCCCCAAACAGCTCCCGTCCGGTGGATTTGGGAATAGGGGCATCAATATAGGGGATGGCCATCCACTGACTCAGCAAGTCTTTTTGCACTTGACCCTTGGCGGAAAAGACGCCGTCCCGATCGTAGGGTTCGGCAAACAACTGCTGAGCAAAACCATCTAAAATCAGGTTGGCGGGACCGGTATCAAAAGCGAAGACATCTTCCATCTGGCAATTTTTTGGCAACACGGTTACATTGCCAATCCCACCAAGGTTTTGAAGGGCGATGTCCTCCGTCTGGGAGCGGTACAGCAAAAACTCGGACAGGGGCACCATGGGGGCGCCCTGCCCGCCCGCCGCCATGTCCATGGCGCGCATTCCCGCCACTACTGGAATCCCGGCGTGGTAAGCAATGGCGGCCGGTTCTCCCAGCTGCAAGGTGGAAGGCAAAAGCCCTTCCTCTCCAGGCGGAGGGATATGCCAAACGGTCTGACCGTGGCTGGCAATGCAGGTTACCTTTTTGATGTCAAAATTCGCCCCCTCGCATAGGGCCTTGGCGGCCCGCGCAAAAAACTGCCCCAACTGCATGTTCAGGCTGCAAATGAGCGCCACATTGGAACGATTGAGGGAGCAGGCGTCCTGAACCAGAGCTTTTAATGCTGTCGGCATGGGCAGGGTGATAAAATGTAGTAATTGCACCTGCTCGCCCTGACAAGCAATCAAGGCGGCGTCGCAACCGTCAAGGGAGGTGCCGCTCATGAGGCCAATGTAATATTCTGTTGCCGGAACCTGATCAGGCTTACTCATGCTTATCTTCCTTTTGGGCAAAATGTTTTGATACAAGCTGGTTTATTTTTTGTCTGAAAGGATTGGTTAACTTGTAGTTGCCATCCGGGTAGAAGCATCGGTTGGTAAGAATCACGCAGCCTACCCCTAAGGATTTTGATAAATACAGGCTTGTGCCGGTAAAACCGGTGTGGCCACAGCCTTCCGGATACATTTTCCCAACCTCAAAGCCCAGCCCTCGGCCGGAGGTTTGCTCCTGCATGGCGGACAGCTTTAAGGGAGAAGTTGTGTTTAAATAATGTTGTCCCAGCTTTTGCACTCCGTCCAAGTCGGAAAAAATTCCCGCATGGCCGGATATGCCGGAAAAGGCATACCAGCTGTTTCCATCGTGTACCTGGCCAATAATGGGTTGATTTAAAGGGCGAAAATGTTGAAACTGAACACCAAACGGTTTAATCATCTCTTCTTCCTTGGGGTTACCGTAACCGGAGGGGAGGATGTGTTGTTCCAAATCCGGAAGAAACCCGTAGTTGCCAAGGCCCAGGGGTTGGGTCAGGCGTTGCTCTAAAATCGTTTGAAGCGGCGCCCGCCATGTTTCTTCCAGTATCTTGCCTAAAAGAATAAAGCCAATATCACTGTACACCATCTCCTGAACCCGAGGCAAAAGCAAAACCGCTCTAAACGCGCTTTCAAAGTCCGGATGGGCATAAAAAGGGTACCAGGCCGGCAATCCAGAGGTATGGGTGAGAAGCTGGTATAAAGTAACTCCCTGTAGCCGATGCAAAAATTGCATATCATTCCTTACCCAAGGCAGCAGCTGGGGCAAAGTATCCCGCAAGGTGAAACGGCCTTCTTCTATTCCATCCAAAACCATGGTGCTAGTTGCCAACTTGGTAAGGGAAGCCAAGTCAAACAGGCTATCTTCTAAGGCATCTCCAAGCGAAAACCGGCACAAGGTGCGCCTCGCATCAAAAATGGATATAGCACAAGAGGGGAAATAGCCTTCTTCCTGAAACTGCTGCGCAATTTGGATTAGTTGCTCTTTGGTCATTTTCCCAACTCCTTAAGTGCGCTGCCCACCCAGCCCCCGGTTTTTGTGAGAGCTTGCTCCGCCTGGGTTTTGTCTGCCTGAGCTAAATGCATCACAATGGCTGTTTTCACATGCCCTCCGGCTTGGCGCAACAGCGAACCGGCTTGCTCAAGGTTTAATCCCGTCGCGTGGTGGATAATCCGCAAAGACCGGTCTTGAAGTTTTTGATTGGTGGCGACCATGTCCACCATCAAATTCTGATATACCCTGCCCGTGCGCACCATGGCGCCGGTGGACAACATATTTAACACCATTTTGGTGGCAGTTCCGGCCTTTAAACGGGTAGAACCCATGAGCACCTCAGGCCCCGTGGGTACTTCGATAGCCAAATCCGCTTGTTGGGATAGGTGGGTATTGTTGTTGCACACAAGAGCGATAGCCAAAGCGCCCACCTGCCTGGCATAGCGTAAAGCGGCGTAGCAGTAGGGCGCGTAACCGCTGGCACTGATGGCCACAACAGCTTCCTTGTCGGTAAGGCCAATATTTTCCAAATCTTTTTGGCCTACGGCTTCGTCATCCTCCGCCCCTTCCGCCGCCAGGCGCAGGGCGGTGTCGCCTCCGGCAATAATCCCCGTTACTTTTTCAGGCTCAACCCCAAAGGTGGGCGGGCATTCGCTGGCATCCAATACCCCCAGCCTGCCACTGGTTCCGGCTCCAATATAAATGAGCCTGCCGCCTACCGACAGCCGTTTTGCGATTTCATCAATGGCACGGCCAATTGCGGGTAGCGCCTGCTGCACTGCTATGTGTACCGTGGCATCGGCGGAATTCATTAGTTTTGCAATACCAAAGCCGTCTAACTGATCCAGGCTCTGACTGTCTTGCATCACCTGTTCGGTAGACAAATCCCTAAGGTACCGCTGAGAAATATGTGTCACTAAAAAGCTTGCTCCTTACCGTTTTTCGTTTGTGTCCGGCGTTTTATCTTACCTTCCCGGTGAGTACGGTCCAAACTAAGTTTGTATTGCTCATAGCCACGGGCGGCCACAGCGGAAAAAATAATATCTACCAAGTGCATCATGCTCATGCGGCTGGACATAGCCGCCGAGCGCACCAAGGTTTCTGAGGATGCTACAAACAAAGTGATATCTGAAAGATTGCTTAGGCGGTTTTGCCCCAATCCGGTAATGGATATTGTTGTAGCGCCGGAGCGGCGGATAGCCTTCAGGGTATCCAGGGTGTCTGCGGTTTCACCGGTATAGGAAAACAGTACGCCCGCATCGCCGGGCTTCAAGCTGGCAGCAGTTACCACTTGGATATGCGGATCGGGAGAAGTCTGGCTTTCCTTGCCCAAACGCTGAAACTTCATCTGGGCGTCCATAGCCACTAAGGCGGATACACCCACCCCATAAAAATCCACCCGGCGAGCTTTGTGCAGCAAGCTCACTGTTTTTTCCATACTCTTTTCGTTGAGGATAGCCATGGTATCCGTAATGGCGGCCTGATTGTGGCGGGTGACGGAGGCGGCGATGGTACGTAAATCATCCGTAGGTTGAATATCTTTATAGGCCAGGGGTTCTTCGGGACGGGTAGCGGCAGCAACTGACAAGGCCAGCGAAAAATCTTTAAACCCTTTATAGCCAAGCGTTTTGCACAGACGAACCAGGGTAGCGTTACTTACCCCACAAGCCTGCGCTACCTGGGAGATAGTAAGCCCGGACATTGAACGGGTATTATCCAGCAGAAAGGCCACCGCCTGGCGTTGGGCAGGAGGCAACCGATCTTTTAGCTGTGTAAGCTGTACCAAACAGTTATCCACATTTTGTCTCCCTTGAAAGTTGTGGGGAAATAACTAAAGCAAGTGTCATATATATCATAAAGTCTGAAAAGCAAGCGCCATATTCGCAACGAGTTATATTTTCATGGTTGCGCCTGGCAATGTGCTTTTGATGGTTCAAGTATACAGGTTTTTTTTCGTTTTGGCAAGATATTTTCAAAAGTTTCTTTTTTTAATGAAAATTATTTTCACTTATTTTGACAAAAGCTTATGCTCTTAAAATGTTGCGGATGAATAGTTTATGGATTTTTTGAAATACAGTTACGATTCAGAATTCTATAATCCCTTATAGCACCCAAAAAACAGGGAAGCCATAAAAACACAGCTTCCCAGATTGGTGGTGAGGGGGAATCAAATATATTACTATGGTCGATTTCCGTCGATATGCGATTGTGTTTTTACGGATTATGTAAGTGTTGCTCTGGCGATTATGTAAAGAACACTCTATCTATCTTCAGATGGTAAAGCTGCTTTTCTGTTCTCTTTTCAACATTGAATGTTTCACTTCAATTAAAGATTTGCTTCATTGCCTGGCATAACAAAAAAGTCCACACCGAGTGAAACGGTAAAAAGATAATCAGGATAAAGTACAAATGCCCCAAGCATGTATTAACAAGCAGGTGAGTAGCATGACAAAAAACCTCCTTATGTCACTTGCGGCAAGGACTTATGTTTATCTGCAGGTACAGCAAAACGCCCGGCTTGCCAGGCGCTTTGCTTATTATGCAGGTAGAGAATTTGGATGGATGACCGAAATATCACCTTTTTGAACCAGTGGAACAAATGTATCAACCAGTTTGGGATCAAACTGCGTTCCACTATTTTTTTGAATGCGCGACAATGCTTCATCTACAGAGAGGCCTAGTTTGTAGGGACGTGTGGATAACATAGCATCAAAAGCGTCCGCAACGCTAAGAATACGTCCCATCAGGGGAATGTCTTCTCCTTTTAGCCCGGCGGGATACCCCGTTCCATCATATCGTTCATGATGTCCCAGTACCGCTGGAATGACATAGTCAAGCGATGGTAAATGGCTGATGATACTAACCGACTTTTCTACGTGTTCCTTCATCTGCGCCATTTCCTCGTCGGTCAGCGGGCCTGGTTTATTCAGAATTCTTTCGTCAATACCAATCTTGCCAATATCATGCAACAAACCCGCTTCGCGGACAATTTCAGCCGATTCAGGTGACATGCCTATGGCAAGCGCTAACTCTGAAGCGTAATATGCAACATTGTTTGAGTGGTTGAATGTATAATGATCCTTGGCATCAATGGCAGCGGTTAACGCATGAATGGTTGAGGCATAGCTGGAATATATCTCATGCTTTAGTTCTTTATCTTGTAATCCCTCTGGCGAGTCCTCAATCCGCCCGCCGGTACTGATTTGAATAGCGTTACGTCCACTTCGTTTTACTTGGAAGATAGCCATATCGACATTATTGAGTAATTCACGTGGGGTAGTAGCACCGTAGGGGATAGCGCAGATGCCGCCACTGACGGTAATGGGGCGTTTCCTTACTTTATTGGCATCAGGTTGAGCATTAATCTGTTTCAGCTGCATCCGGATATTCTTTGCCAGTGAGCGGGTTGACCGCAGATCATAACCGGGCAACAAGATTGCGAATTTCTTTCCGCTATATCGCGATGCAATACCATTACCACCAACGCTTCCCCGAATAATATTTGCCACCTGTATCAGTACTAAATCGCCTTCATGGTTCCCGTATAACTGGTTATAAAGTTTGAAATTATCAATATCAAGAACGATTAACGCTAATGACTGACCGGACAGCTCAGCATACTTGGTATCCACCAATTCCAGAAAGTATTTACGGTTAAACAAACCGGTCAGGTCATCAGTACGTGCCTCCAACCGAGCTTTTTCGTATAATTGCGCATTTTTGACCGCAATGGAGGCTATCGCAGCCACAGAGCATAGAAAGCTGATATCATCCAGCGTATAACGTGCGTTGCGTTCCTTGGACCCCAGCAGCACGACACTAATCAAGGGTCCTTCACCTAACAACATAATGCAAGCAACGTCCAGTTCCTGAAATTCCTTTTTTTCTTCGTCCCACATGGATCGATAAGCCGCTGTGCGGCGGTATTCATCCATTAACAGACACTCACCCTGACTGTTTTGCGTTAGTTGTGCAAATACCGGTGAATTGGTACGCAGCTTAGTCATACGATTATCCAGGGGGTTGGCGCTGTCTACAATACGTAGATATTCGTCTTTTTGGTTGGCTACGCATACATATACTTTACGCACAGGCAATGATTTGAGAATTACCTGTACAAGCTGGTTGGAAACCTGCGCAAACTCCAGTGATTTGGCCGCCGATGTGCTAAAAGTGCGCAGAGTTTCAGCGCGCAGATTGGTGTCTTTGATAAATACGCTGTCAATAAAGCGTTTCATAATGGTATAGATAATACTGGTAACTGTAAAAAACGCAAGTGAAACGAGCAGTAGGTCGTGCCCGTTTCCCAGCAGTGGGTTGCTACGGATGATATGTTCTAAATCTCTTAACAACAGCGCAAAAAGCCCGGTAGAAAATAATGCGGCCATAAAGTAAACGGTACCACGCGATACCAGTAAATCAAGCCGCAATAAACGTCGCCTGTACAAGGCATAGTATATAAATGTAACAAACACTACACCGGACAATACATCCACCGGAAAGCCTTCAAAGGGGGGTAATAACAATAGTATATGTCCTAACAACAAGGCAAACAGCCCGATGGCTACTGGCAAGAAGGCGCGTGTACGTACTTGGTCTATTTTATGCATGTGCCAAATAATGACTTTCATGTGAATCACAATAGCCAATAACAGTGCGGCTAATACTGTTACCTGCAATGTTATGGTATAGACAAATCGCCCGCCCGTTTCATCAGGGATAAAGCGTGGTGCTGCAAGCAATAATCCTGTTTTTGTGTTGAAAATGAATGCTCCAACCAGCAATATTCCCCAAGCCCATGTTAGTAAACCAGCCTTGACACCTGCAAATTCCTGTACAAATCGGAGCAATGCATAGGCCAACATCAGCAAACCGAAAATGGATATATCATACCAAATCTTAATTCCGGGTACGACATGCTGGCGCATCAGAAAAGATCCGCCTGTCCATAGCACACAGCTAATTAACACCCATATAAACGCAATGATCAGGCGTGTTTTGCGGCTTGCCATTAAAGCGAACAATAAAAACAGATAACAGCACACCGCCACCACAGGGATTGCATTGGCAAAACTCATACGGCATCATCCTCGTTGGATATTACGTGCTGCTGAGATGCAAGCAGCGTTTGTATCTGTATTGATGTGGGATTCAATTTGCGCGGAACACATCCCGTGTGTAAACAGGTAGCAAAGGTACCGCAGCGTAGAATGGTTATTTTCAAGGGATCGTATCCCATAACTTTTATCAGGTACTTGTAATCCTGATCAAGATAACGGAAATATATACTCATCTGTTCACGAAGTATTTCTTGTGATACGGCGTGATCAGCAAGCGAACTGGAATCCAATTCCGTATACAGATGCAAAAAGGGCTTTCCTGTTGATGTAAATTCCTTGCGTGCAACCCAATGACAAATAGGTAAACCAGATAAACGGATAACGTTGCTGATGGAATTTTCGGATATACGAGTAAAGCCCGCTATATCGATCATATCTGCTGTGCGGTCAATGTAGGAAAAACGAGGCAAGTGGGTACCGCCGGCATCCTGCTTGGGGCCTAAACAGCGATAAACGTCGCCCACCCGATATCGCATAAAGGCACCGCCTTTGAACACCGAGATGACCAACTCATACTTTTCACCGGTTTGTACTTGATCCATTAGACAGGTTTGAGGAATGTATGCTGGGTTGCGAGCGCTCCGTTCAAACTCGCTTTCCGGGATAAATTCATAGAAACAGGCATCCGGGAAAAAATACAGACCGTCTCTTGCCCAGGTTTCAACACCAATACAGGTGGGTTCAGTACCCGCAAATACTTCTACTGGGCGTACGCCCCACAAAGTTTCCAAATCATCTTTATAACAATTGTTGTCTGTTCCCGCCACCATGAATCCCCGTAGATGAAACATATCCTTAGGTATCATTGGACGGTTTTCACGCCGACTATGGCTGCGGGCTCGCAGGTACCGCCATACCATTTTCGGTGACATCTTGAATAACGACTTGAGCCCACCTTCTCCCTTTCCTGCCACCTCCCCAAAACTATGGCTTACAAATGTAGCTACGCTGCCCAGCGCAAAAAAGTAGTCAATGTCTTTTTGAAGCCCCATTCGGAACCCTTGACGATTGCGCTCGGAAAAAGTCATGCGCTCGGCTTCGGTAACTGGCGGCAAAAAGCGCAAGTCAATTTCTTGGTGGAGCGCTCGCGGCAACAGTCCCGTGGCATATGGAAGGGGGGCAAGACCATACAAGAAAGTGTTATTGGGAGCGATGTCAAATCTGCCCTTGCCGGTGCTGGTGGCGAGCATCATACAAGCCATAATGTTGTTACCAAAGGTGTTGAGCATACTGCGAGTATATGGCGCTAATTTGACGGGGTGTTTTCCACCTTCCCAAGCGGTCTGAATCCAAACCACTGGTTCATCGGGCAGTAATTCACCGCGCTTTAATAGCAGTATATCGGCATAATCGGCATAGGTGGTCAGAGGAAAGTACTTTCGAAAATCCTCAACACTGGTAAAAATCCGTCCTTTAGACAGTTTCCTGCCTAATTCGCAGTTGCTCCACAGCCGTATCTGCTCCAGAAGCAGTTGTTCCTGAATAAGCATATACTCTTGAAGCGTGTAATCCAGAAAACCACAATAGTCCTCCCACAATTCTTCATGGGGAGCGGTTTTCAGCCGATCTTGAAAACGCATTACAACCTCTTCTTTAAGCGTGGTATGAGGAACGGAACACTTTGGCGGTAGTCAATATAATCGGAAAAGATACGGGGAAACGTCCATAAATCCTGGAATACAACATATAGAAGGTTGAGAACAGAAACCAGCCCGACAAACAACCACATCCGCAATGTAGACATAGCAAGCGCGAGAAAAAACAGTGCGAATGACAGTAACCATACACCAGGATGCCTACAAATACCGTACAGCCCTGTTCGTATGACTGTACGTGGATTCACGTTGACAGAATCCGTGTACGAAGCTGAAAAAGGAATAGCAAAAAACAATGCGTATACAAGCAAGATGGTATGGATTGCGGATAAAACAAGCCATACAAAATCGATACTGTCCAACGGCGCTGTCAGTTGAAAAGCAATATGTGCCTCTGCCATAGTTGCGGTCAACAATAACAACACTCCTAAAGGGAAAAGGATTTGCAATGCCCTAAAGCGTAGGCGTACGGAGTTCATATCAAAGAGAAAGAACGATGCAAACGCAAGAACAGCAAAAACCACACCTTGTCCTCTCCTTTCCGTCTTGTGAACGGTTCGTTACTTATTTTAACACATGTATTTCGATTTTGCAACATATTATAATAATTTTTTATAAAATTTTTAAATATTTTTTATTTTTACCCATTTTCCCTTATGCTGAGATATGATATCTATGCGATTTTCAGCTAAAATTATGATAGACACACAGACAACCTATGCTCGGATACGGTTTGAAGAACAAGTGACGTAAGAGGAGCAAACTAATAAATACCGTGAATTAGACACCTTGGCCATGGAGATAATAATAAGGTATAGGTGAATGACAGAAATAAAGAAATAATATCTTTTGCGCTTTATCGCCGTTTAGGGCGCCATTTTAACAGAAAATTATCGATTGAATAAGTTCTAATCTTTTGGATATATGAATTATTGTAATTGACCGCATATGTACGGTTTTTTACTGATGGACGATATTTGAGGTTGGCTTTTTACAAAGCTTCCTAATATATTAATCAAAGCGAGAGGAGTGTTTGTGGTAATAAACTACAGGCTATGTTATACTTTAGATAATCTCACTTGAACTAGAATTAGATCACTGATTTGGCGGCTTTTAAGGAGTTGAGCTTATGAAAAAGATTGCAGTTATCGGTAGCCTAAACATAGATTTAGTTTCTCGTGTGCCTTATTTTCTTCGTCCCGGAGAAACCCTTCAGGGGTTATCTTTTCACACCTTCATGGGTGGCAAAGGGGGGAATCAGGCGGTGGCTGTCGCCCGACTAACACCCGGTGTTTCCATGCTGGGAATGTTGGGGGATGATCAAAATGGCTTGGCTTACCACAAGTACCTTAAAGAACAGGGTGTAAATAATCAAGCGGTTGGCATTGCCAAGAACAGCATAAGCGGAACAGCGGTAATTGAGGTGGATGACAGCACTGGAGACAATCGCATTATCTATCATCCCGGAGCGAACTTACTTTTAAATGACATGCATATTCAGACGCATCTTCTACAGATTATGGATCATGATATCTTCCTGTTCCAATTAGAAACGCCCATAGATACCGTCGAAAAAACAATGAAGGTACTTTTTGAAGCCGGTAAAACAACCATCCTTGATCCTGCGCCTGCGGTAACTTTATCTCGAGATTTTCTTTCATATGCAAGTTTTATAACCCCAAATGAGACGGAACTATCCATTCTGACGGGCTTACCTACTGATGATGAAGACCAATTATATAAGGCGGGTGAAGCTCTGTTGCAAAAAGGCGCCAGAGCGATCATTATCAAAGCTGGTAAACAGGGGGCTTATTATATTGATTCAAATCAGCGTTTCGCTGCCAAGGGTTTTACGGTAAAAGCAGTGGATACCACCGCTGCGGGAGATAGTTTCAACGCAGGTTTCGCAACGGCATTTAGCCGGGGCGAAGCGTTACCCCAAGCTTTACGCTACGCAAACGCTGTAGCTGCCCTGTCAACCCTGAAAACAGGTGCTCAACCTGCTATGCCTACGACACAGCAAGTGGAAAGCTTTCTGAGCTCATATCATGAGATTGATTAAGATTTAAACAAGATATAAGCTAAAATTTACTAAACAAAGGGCGATTGTTTATATAAAAAAGAATAAAATGTTCAAAAAAAGCTTGACATCATGTATTATGAGGGCTATAATTACCCTGTAATCAGATTAAAGCTTGCAGAAATTGCTTTAATAAATAAACTGTGTTTAGTGAACAACGTATTATCTTTTGTATCTGTATTTAGAAATAAAGGAGCTGGACATGGCAAATCGTGAGTATCCCACCGACCAAGAGGCGAAGCAGCTTATTCTTGAGGTTGGGCGGCGCATGTATCAAAAAGATTTTGTTGCCGCCAATGATGGAAACATCACCTGCAAGGTGGATGACGATATCATTTGGGCAACCCCTACCGGCGTGTCGAAGGGATTTATGACCGAGGACATGCTGGTAAAAATGTACTTGGATGGCCGCATCATTCGCCAAGGAGACATAGGGCCTTCCTCGGAGGTTCAGATGCATTTGCGCATTTACCGTGAAAATCCCGAGGTTGGCGGGGTTACGCACGCCCATCCGCCCATTTGCACTTCCTATGCCATTGCCGGAATCAGCTTGGATAAGGCGATTTATCCTGAAGCTTTGGTAAACCTGGGCACGGTACCCTGTGTGCGTTATGAAACGCCAGGTTCAGCGGAATTGCCGGATACTGTAGCGCCTTATTGCAGGGACTATAATGCCCTGCTTTTGGCAAACCATGGCGCGGTCAGCTGGGGAAAAACCCTAATGGAGGCTTTCTGGCGGCTGGAATCTATGGAACATTACGCCAGAGTGCTAATGTACACAGGCAGCATTATTGGTAAGGCCAATGTGCTTAGTTGTGATCAGGTGAGTGAATTGATTGATATTCGTACCCGCATGGGTACTACTGCCGGCGGTATCCCTCCCTGCGCGCCCCGTCCCTCTAATATCACGGATGTGCTGTCCAGCCATTCGCCTATGGGCATGGAAACTGCAGGGGAACAAACCATCAAAACATATCAGCCGCTTCAGCAACGTGCTTCTTCCGAAGGTTTGGCTTTGGAGAGTGGGTTGTCGGCGGAGGATATTGAGCGCGTAAGAGAAGCGGTAATCAACCGCTTGCGTGGGAATAGTTAACAACCACTCAATAGGCATGAAAGGGTTAATGGGAAAATGAAAGCGCTGGTCATTGGCGGGGTCGCTGCGGGGATGTCTGCGGCCTCCAAATTGATGAGAGTCATGCCGGATGCCGATGTGACGGTATATGAGCGCGGCAGTTTTCTGGCCTATGGCGCCTGCGGAATTCCTTATTTTATTGGCGGCGTGAACTCGGACCCGAACCTGTTGATTGCGCGCAGCCAAGAAGCCTTTGAAAAGCAAGGCATCAAAACAAAGCTGCGGCACGAGGTCATTGGCCTTGAGCCCCAGCGTCAGACAGTTTTGGTACGGAATCTGGATACCGACCATGTTTTTGAAGACAACTACGACAAGCTGATGATTGCTGTTGGGTGCGATAGCGCAGTGCCTAGGGTGCCAGGGGCAGACTTGTCAGGGGTATTTTACCTAAAATCCATGGAAGATGGATTGTTGCTGGAAAAAATCGTCACCATGCCAGGGGTTGAAAGCGCAGTTATAGTGGGCGGAGGATACATCGGTGTTGAGATGGCGGAAGCGCTATTAGAGCGGAATATTTCCGTTACGCTGGTGGAGGCGCAGCAGCGGCTGCTAACTCCTTTTGAACCGCCCTATTCCCAAATGGCCGCTGAAGAATTGACCCGCAAGGGAGTCCGGCTGTTGTTAGGGCATGCGGTTAGCGGCATTACCACCCAAGGAAATCAGCGCACGGTTATTACCAGCCAGCAGCAGAGTGTTACAGCAGACATGGTTATCATGGCGGCAGGAGTGGTACCCGCCACCGGATTTTTACAGAATTCCGGTATTCAACTGGCCCGTAACGGCGCTGTGGTGGTAGATCGCCAAATGCGAACATCCCTTGAAAACGTGTACGCGGCAGGTGATTGCGCGGTAGTATATAATCGGATTACACAGGAGGATTTCTTTTTGCCTTTAGGAACTGTTGCCAACAAATGCGGCCGGATTGCCGGAGCCAACATGGCTGGCGGGCATGAAACCTTTGTTGGCGCTCTGGGAACCGCAGCCATAAAAGTGTGCGACATGGAAATGCTGCGTACCGGGATGAGTGAAGCGGACGCCCAGCGCCTGGGTATAGAATACGCTACCAATCAGGTGACCGCTCCCAACCTGCCCGCATATTATCCGGGTCAGGAGGCGCTGCGAATTCAACTGCTTTACCACAAAGGCAGCGGACGCTTGCTGGGGGCCAATATAGCAGGACCCTTTGGAAGCGGAGCCGTTACGCGTGGCAACCTGCTTGCTGTTGCCATCCACGCCGGGTTGTGCACGGAGGAACTGGGCATGGTAGACCTTGGGTACGCACCGCCTTTTACTAATGTATGGGATCCGGTGCTCATCGCCGCCAACGCTGCCAAATGAACAAGATTTGTACCATGGCGCAAGCCATAGAAAGCATTCCGGACGGGGCGATGGTGGCCATTGGGGGCAATACCCTTAACCGTGTACCCATGGAGGCTGTGTATCAAATGGCCCGTCAAAACAAACGCAATCTGCAGCTGGTAAAAACCGCCGGCGCTATGGATATAGACCTGCTTTGCCTGGCCGGTTGTGTTAAAAGCGTAGATGCGGGATATGTCAGCTATGAGAGCCAATTTTCTTTATGCAGGTATTACCGGCAGGCTGTAGAGAAGGGACAGGTAATAACCTATGAGCACGCATGCTACACGGTTATTTGTGCCCTTCGAGCTGCGGCCTATGGCATTCCCTTTATGCCTGTAAAGGGGCTTGGACAAACTCAGTTGATGGAATCCAATCCCCGGTTGGGTCATATTCAGGATCCCTTTGGCGGGCCGGACATTGCAGTAGTACAAGCGATTCGACCTAATTTCGCGATTTTGCATGTACACTATGCGGATCAGGCGGGCAATGCGATGATTTGCGGCCCGGTGTATGAAGACCTGTTAATGGTGCAAGCGTCGGAGCGGGTGATTATCACCACGGAAGAAATTGTTCCTGATAACTATTTCCGCCGGCAGGATGTCAAGGCCCAAATACCGGCCTTTCAAGTGGAAGCGGTGGTGCATGCGCCCAAGGGCGCCCGTCCAACAGCCATGCCCTTTTGTTACCCGGTGGATGAAGCAGAGGTTCGCGCGTTCCAGGGTCTGGGCGCGGCCGAACAACTTTCCAAGTATTTAGAAGGACGACGGGAGGCGGCGCGATGATTCGGCCCAGTGACATGATGACTGTAGCCTTAGCCCGCCTGCTAAGGGATGGCGAAACTGTTTTTTGCGGCGTTTCCTCCCATCTGCCTTTGGTGGCCGCTCTTTTGGCTAAGAAACTGCACGCTCCCGGGCTTGTCCTGCTGAACATTCCCGGCGGTGTGGATCCGGAAAAGCCCCGTTTATCCAGGATCACCAGCGCCGGTAGCGAACTGTGGGACAGCGCGGCTGCCGAAATGACTCTGGCTCAGGTTTTCGACCTGTCCATGCGGGGCGGCTTGGATGTAGCCTTTCTCAGCGGTGTCCAGATGGATAACAGGGGCGGGGTGAACGCTTCCCTTATTGGGGACTGGCGGCAGCCCAAAGTGCGCCTTCCCGGTGGCGCCGGCAGCGCGGTATTGATACCCACAGCCAAACGCGCCATCTTCTGGCGGACCAAGCACGACCGGCGAACTTTTGTGCAACAGGTAGATTTCCTGACAGCCAAAGGTAATGTAAGCGATGTGATGACGCCACTGTGTCATTTTGTCGCCTGTCAAGGAGAGCTGCTGCTAAACTCGGTGCACCCATATACTAGCATTGAGGAAGTTGCCGAAAACACAGCGTTTCCCATTCGTTACAAAGTGCTCAGAAAAACCACCCCTATCAGCGATGCGGAGGTGTCCGCCTTGCGGGAAGTTGATCCGCATGACCTGCGTTCCATCGAATTTTAACCAATCGAACCGATTTAAGCGAATATCCGGCGGTTGATGCAAACCGCCTGATAATGGGGGAAACCCCAAATAAATAAAATGGAGGGACTCTATGAAAAAATTACTCTCGATGTTGCTAGTTCTCGCCATGGTGTTCGCACTGACTTCTGTCAGCGTTGCTGCAGAAACACCCAAGAACCCCGTGGCAGGCAAGCGCGTGGCCTATGTCATGCTCCTGCCGTCCGCCACCATTTTCCAAATGTTCAAAGACTCCTGCGCAAACCTAACCGCAGCCTTGGGCGTGGAATTTGAATTCTACTTCTGCGACGGTGACTTCAACAAGTGGCAGGACACCATCCGTACCTGTGCAGCTGCAGGCTTTGACGGACTGCTGATCAGCCATGGCAACCGCGATGGCTCCTATGTCTTCCTCAAGGAAGTCATGGAACAGTACCCCGACCTGAAGATCGCTGCATTTGACACCCTGTTGTATGCCGATGGCGAATACCAGAAATTACCCGGCCTTACTCAGTATTTCCAGGAAGACGCAAGCTTGGTTACCGTATTGCTGGATCAGATGATTGCTGAGTTTGGCGAAGGTGTCCGCCTGATCAAGGTTTGGCGCGGCCCCAACTACAACAGCCCCTTTGATCGCCGTGAAGTTGGCTGGCAGGAATACGAAGCTGCCGGCAAGATCAAGACTGTTGGCGAAGTGCAGCCCCTGCAGGATTCCATCGATTCCGCCAACGCTGTAACCGCTGCCTATCTGCAAGGCTTCAACCGTGATGAGGTTGACGGCCTCATTGCTTACTACGACTTGTATGGCCAGGGCACCTATAATGCCATTATCGAAAACGACAACTATAACGGCACCGTAGGCAAAGCTCTGCCCATGGCTTCTGTTGACATTGACCCTGTCGACGTGACCAACATGCTCACCCGCCCGGACATCTGGACGGCAGCTGGCACCACTGACTGGACTCTGAACGGCGAAATCGGCATGCGCATCCTGCTGCTGCAGATGGCCGACGAATATGACAAGATCTATGACCCCGCTAGCGACCAGTATGGTGTGGATGTTGTTGAAGTGCCCGGTTCTCCCATCTTGGCAAAAGATCTGAAGCCCACTTCCACCGTAGATAACCTGGCTGAAGTGGCGCCCGATACTTACGGTAACCTAAGCTATCTGTCTGAAACCGACTGGATGCCCGCAGACCTGATTCATAAATAAGACTTTTGCGCAACAGCGCGATATTACGTAACTACCTACGGAGAAAGCGTCGGCCAACCTCCGGCGCTTTCTCCCCCTTCTTAGCTTAACAGGGGGAAACCATGGAAAGAATAACCCTGGGGACCAGCAAGGTCTCTATAGAATTTCCCGGTGTAAAGGCGCTTTCTGATGTGGATTTTGAAGTGACTACCGGTGAAATCAGGGCGTTGGTCGGCGCCAATGGCGCCGGTAAGTCAACGCTGATGAAGGCGTTGTCGGGTGCCAACCCGGGCTATACCGGAGAAATCCGCTTGAACGGACAACCCATTGAGATTCGCACCCCGTTGGCGGCAAAACGCAGAGGAATTCAAATTGTTTATCAAGAGGTGGATACCGCTTTGATACCTACGTTCACCGTGGGTGAGAATGTCATGCTCAACGAAACCATTATGTATGGCAAGCAGCTAATGAACTGGCGTGAGCTATACAGGCAAGCGCGCGCGGTCTTGGACCGCCTGCATATCAACGTGAATGTAAAAACGCTGGTGCAAAACCTCAGCCTGGCGGAAAAACAGATGGTACTCATCGCGCGAGCAATTCAAAGCAAGTGTAATTTTTTGCTGCTGGATGAGCCAACTGCCCCCTTGAGCGATGCGGAGACTTCCGAGCTGTTCGCGCTGGTGCGGCATCTGCGGGAAACTGAAAATATCGCCATTGTTTTTGTGTCCCACCGCATCAATGAGGTTATCCAGATTTGCGACAGCTATACGGTTATGCGCAATGGCGAAATCGTAGATACCACCCCCATTACCCCAGAAACGACCACCAGCGAAATTGTAGAAAAAATGCTGGGGCGCAGTATCTCGGAAAGTTTTCCCAAGGAAGAAACCATTATTGGAGAAACGGTGTTGGAGGTGGAAAATCTTTCTGGTGCGGACGGCAAAGTAGACAATGTGTCCCTGACTGTTCGTAGCGGGGAGATTATCGGCATTGCGGGCCTGGTAGGTGCCGGTAAGTCCGAGCTGTGTAAAACTCTTTTTGGTGCCTATCGTAAAACGGGAGGCAGCATTAAACTTCACGGCAAGGAACTGCGTATGCGTATTCCATCCCATGCAGTGAAAAATGGTTTGGCCTTAGTACCGGAGGAACGGCGGAAGGAAGGAGTCATGGTTAACGAAAATGTGGCTTTCAACCTGTCCGCTGCCAGTCTGGACAAGCATACCGTTGCTTCCTTTGTGAACAGAGGCAGTATCAATGCTAACGCCAGACAGTTTGTGTCTGATTTAGACATTGTAACTCCCGGTATTTTTCAAGTTGTAAAAAACTTGTCCGGTGGCAACCAACAGAAAGTTTCTGTAGGAAAGTGGCTTGCGGCGGACTGTTCAGTATATATTTTTGACGAGCCTACAAAGGGTGTTGATGTAGGCGCGAAGCGGGAAGTTTTTCACCTAATTAACGACATCGCAAAGCGTGGCAATGCAGTGATTTACGCAAGCTGTGAAAACTCCGAAATTTTATCCATCACCGATCGGGTGTATGTGATGTATGACGGACAGGTCATGGCAGAGTTGGTGACAAAAGACACCAATGAAGACGAGATTATGCACTATGCCGTAGGCGGAAAGCACGTGCCGGACTAATCCGGTTAATTGAGAAACGATAGGAGGATTCTATTATGACGGCTTTGTCGACAAACCGTAGAAAGAAGGCAGTGCACTTCCTGCTTGATTGGGCGGCAGTTATCACGTTGCTTCTGTGTTTTGTCATCTTCACGTTACTAAAAGGCAAAAGCTTCATGTCTGAAAACAACATGATCAATATCTTGCGAGCCATGTCTATCACAACGGTGTTTGGCATCGCAGCCACTGTTACCATGTCAACTGATGGTTTTGACATGTCCATGTGTACCCTGGCCAGCTGTTCTGCTTATGTGTTTGTCAGCATGTACCTGTGGTACGGGATGAGCTTAGGCATGTCCATAGTGATGAGTATTCTTGTAACACTGGTTATGTATCAGCTAACCATGTTTTTGATACTGGTAACCAGGATACCCGATATGCTGGCTACTGCCGCGCTGATGTTTGTGCACCAGGGACTGGGGCAGTGGTATATTGGCGGGGGCGCTGTGTCCACCGGCATGCGCCTGCCCAACGGTAACCCCCCGGCCAGAACTACCCTTTCACCGCAGTTTTCCGCCATTGGACGCGCGCCATTGATTATTATCATTACCCTAGTTTGTGTGCTGCTGGCCTATATCTTCCTGGAGCACACAAAGTATGGTAGGTATATGTATGCTATTGGCGGCAACCGGGAAGCGGCGCGGCTTTCGGGCATCAACGTAAAGGGTTATCGTTATTTGGCGGGCTTGATTACCGCTGTATTTATTGCTGTGGGCGGCATTCTTGTGGCTTCCCGAACCAGTTCCGCTCAGGTAATGAACTCCGATGGCTACCTGATGCAGTCCCTGGCGGCGGTCTTTGTTGGCCGGTCGGTTGGCGGCGCGGAAAGACCCAATGCCATCGGCACCTTGGTGGGAGCCTTGCTGGTTTCTACCTTGGAAAATGGACTGACCATTATGGCAGTACCCTATTATATGCTACCGGCGGTAAAGGGCGGAGTATTGGCCCTGGCGCTAATCGCTGCCTATGCAGGCAAGAAAGAGCAATAACTCGTTGTAAAATTATTATTCCATACGTTTAATATTAGAAATTGTATAAAGGAGAGGATAAGGATGTCAAGGTTTAATGAGTATTTTCTGATGAAGGTTAACGATGTGATTGAGTATGTTTTGGAAAAGGTAACCGCGCTTGACTGGGATCGGGGCAGTATACAGGCCAAGGAGATTGGTGACGGCAACCTGAACTACGTGTTCCGTGTGTGGGATAATACGGGTAATTCGGTAATCGTCAAGCATGCTGGTGAGACCCTTCGCATATCCAAGGAAATGACTATTTCTGTGGATCGTAACCGCATCGAATCGGAAATTTTACAGCTTCAAAACAAGCTTGCCCCCGGTCTTGTACCCAAACTGTACATGTACGATACTGTCATGAGCGCCAGCGTGATGGAAGATTTATCCGATCATGAGTTAATGCGTTATGCGTTAATGAAGCATCAGGTATTTCCGCGGTTTGCGGAGGATATTACCACCTATATGGTTGATACCCTGCTGCCGACCACGGACATTGTAATGGAGCACAAAGAAAAGAAAGCGCTGGTGAAAAGTTTCATCAACCCTGAGCTATGCGAAATCACTGAAGATCTGGTGTTGAATGAGCCTTACAACGATATGCAGGGGCGTAACCTGGTATTTCCTCCCAATGCGGACTTTGTCAAGCGCGAGTTGTATGAAGACAAGGCTTTGCACCTGGAGGTAGCGAAATTACGGTTTGACTTTATGAATAATGCCCAAGCGCTGCTACATGGCGACCTGCACACCGGATCGGTTTTCGTCAAACCGGACAGTACCCGGGTGTTCGACCCTGAGTTCGCCTTCTACGGACCTATTGGCTACGACGTTGGCAATGTAATCGCCAACCTGATATTCGCTTTAAACAACGGTAGGGCTGCCGGCAACGACGCTTTCTGCGACTGGGTGCTTGAAACCATCCCCCAGGTAGTGGATTTGTTTAAAAAGAAATTCCTGGCGGCCTATGATGAACATGTGACCGACCCTATGGCCAAGACCCCTGGTTTCAAGGAACATTACCTTAACGGCATCCTGGCTGATACCGCGGGCTTTACCGGAACGGAACTTCATCGCCGCATTGTGGGCATGGCTCAGGTGAAGGATATCACCACCATTGAGGATTCTGAGCAGCGCGCCATGGCGGAAAAAATCTGTATCCTCTGCGGGAAGGACTGCATCTTAAACCGCGAAGCATTCCAAAAGGGAAGCGACTACGTAGACGCCCTAAAGCGTGCTGAAGAAGCCGCGCAGAAGGAGGCATAAGATGGCAGGTGATAAAACAAAAAACATCATGCACTATGACACCGTCAACCTGGACGATGAAAAGAACGCTCTGGTTATCATTGACCAGACGCAGCTGCCCGGCCGGGTGGAAATATTGCACCTGACGGAATTAGAAGATATTTTCGAAGCAATCTATCTGCTAAAGGTACGTGGGGCTCCGGCCATTGGTGTGGCGGCAGCCATCGGCGTGTACCTGACGGCCAAAAAAATCAAACAGGAAAACTTTGACGCTTTCTATGCCGAGTTTAAAAAAGCCAAGGACCGCCTGGCGGCTTCTCGTCCCACAGCGGTTAACCTGTTCTGGGCCCTTGACCGTATGGAAAAGGTTGTGCTTGACAACAAGGACAAGCCTGTGGAGCAGATTAAAAAGCTGCTGCATGACGAGGCTGTCGAAATCCGCGAGGAGGATATCCGTGTTTGCCGCGCTATTGGTGAATATGGCTTAACCCTCATCAAGGACGGTGATGGCATTCTTACCCACTGCAACGCCGGGCAGCTGGCCACAGTGAAATACGGGACTGCGCTTGCTCCCATTCATCTGGGCGTTGAAAAAGGAATGAATTTCAAAGTATTTACCGATGAAACTCGTCCGCTGTTGCAAGGTGCCAGGCTTTCCGCCTTTGAACTTCATTCCAATGGCGTTGATACCACGGTCATCTGTGATAACATGGCCTCCCAGGTAATGAAAAACGGCTGGGTGCAAGCCATCTTTGTAGGTTGTGACCGTGTGGCTGCCAACGGAGACGTTTGCAACAAAATCGGTACATCGGCGGTGGCTATTCTGGCCAAACATTATGGTATTCCATTCTATGTATGCGCGCCCACTTCGACCATTGATATGGAAATCGCTCACGGTGATGACATTCCCATTGAAGAGCGTCCCCCTCATGAGGTAACGGAGATGTGGTATAAAGAGCGCATGGCGCCTAAAGGAGTCAAGGTATATAACCCTGCCTTTGACGTTTCCGAGAACCAATTGGTGACAGCCATCATTACGGAGTTTGGCATTGTTCGGGCTCCCTATGCGGAAGGCTTAAAGGAAATTTTCCGCAAGAAAGCTGAAGCCGCCGGAAAGTGACGGACTAACCACAAATGCAAGGAGTTTCAATGAACACGGAGATGCTGCGGGACATGGTCTTGCGCCTGGTGCTGACGGAATTGGCCGCCAAGGGCGATTTTCGCGTGCCGGTCAATTCGTCAAACCGACACATTCATCTGAGCCAGGATCATGTGGATCAGCTGTTTTCTCCAAACTACCAGTTGACGCCCATGCGCGCCTTAGCTCAGCCGGGGCAGTACGCCTGTCACGAGCAGGTGGTCATGGAAACGCCGTCAGGCACCTTGCAGTTGCGTGTGGTCGGGCCAGTACGAAGCAAGACACAGATTGAAATCTCCCACAGTGAGGCGATTCGCCTAAAAATCCCTCCGGTGCTTCGCTTGTCAGGCGATATCAACAATACGCCGGGCTGCTGGCTGGTCAACGGGAACAAACGCGCTCAGTTGCACGAGGGGATTATTGTTGCTCAGCGCCATATGCATATTTCTCCTGAGGAGGCTCAGGTGTATGGGTTAAAGGATGGCGACAAAGTCTGCCTGTATGTTGGTGGGCCACGGAAATTGACTTTCCATGATGTGGTGGTACGCTGTGCCCAAGGGCATGTTTTGGAGGCGCATTTAGACAGGGAAGAAGCGAATGCCGCGGGGCTTACTGATGGACAAATATGCCGCATCATTACGGGGAATGAGTTCAGCCAGCCAAAGCCTGTGTACCAGGCGGACCGGAAGGAAGCGCGATTGCATCTGGGCGCCAAAGGGAAGGGTTTGTTGACTGAACAGGAGGTATTGGCTCAGGTTCACAGTGGGAAAACCCGTATTGTCTGCCCCAAGGGAACCATCATCAGCCCCCTGGCTAAGGACGCGGCATGGGAAAATAACGTTGAGCTGGTGCTTGAATAAAGCAGCCGCCGGAGTGAAAGGTTGAAGAACATGGCATTAAGCGAACAGCAAATTAAACAATTGACGGACGAAATTGTCCGCAGCCTGTATGGAAATGTAAATCAGGCAGCCGCTGGGCTTTCGCCTGCGTCGCAGCAAAAGCCGAGTCCCACGATTTCAGACGGTAGATGGTTATGTGATTCTGTGGACGAAGCGGTAGCGAATGCGAAACGGGCTCAGCAGCAGCTGGCAGAGATGACCTTGGAAAAAAGGGGCGAACTGGTAGATGCCATGCGCCGTTATGCCATTGACTACGCGGAGTATTTAGCCACCCTTGCCTATGAGGATACCGGCTATGGACATGTTGCCCATAAGATTGAAAAAAACCTGCTGGTAGCCCGTCGCACTCCAGGGGTAGAAGATTTGGACACCGAAGCCAAAACAGGGGACATGGGCATGATGCTGCAGGAGCGGGCGCCCTTTGGAGTGGTTGGTTCCATCACGCCGTCCACCAACCCCACATCCACCATCATCAACAATGCCATCAGCATCATTGCCGCGGGCAACGCGGTGGTATTCAATCCCCATCCTGGAGCCAAACGTTGCTCTCAGGAGTCCATGCGGCTGATGAACGAAGCCATTGTGTCCGCGGGCGGGCCGGGCGCCCTGATTACGGGAGTAAAAGAGCCCAGTATGGACAGCGGTCAGCAGATTATGCACCATCCGGACATTCCCATTTTAAGTATCACTGGCGGCGACGCGGTGGTGCGGGTGGCCATGAAAAGCGGCAAGAGGGTTATCGCTGCCGGCCCTGGAAATCCCCCTGTCATCGTGGATGAAACCGCGGATATCCCTGCCGCTGCCCGGGATATTGTGGATGGCGCCAGTTTTGATAACAATATTATGTGCATCTGCGAAAAAGAAGTATTCGTGGTTGAGCAGGTAGCCCAGCAGTTAATGACAGAGATGGTGCGAAATGGCGCCTGGCAGATTCGGGGCAGAGAGATTGACCAGGTACTGGCGGTAACCCTGGTACAAAAGGATGGCCGCTATGTCATAAACCGTAAATATGTGGGGCGAAACGCCAGCCAGATTCTACGGGACGCAGGAGTAAGTTTCCAGGGAGAACCCCGTCTGATCATCGCCCAGGTAGAGGAAAGCCATCCCTTTGTTCAGGTGGAAATGCTGATGCCCGTGCTGCCTGTTGTTCTTTCACCCAATGTGGATGCCGCTATTGACGCGGCAGTTCGTGCAGAGCAGGGCTGTCATCACTCGGCGATGATTCATTCCACCAATGTGCACAACATGTCCAAGGCGGCCAAGCGACTGGATACCACCCTTTTTGTCAAAAACGCTCCCTGCTACGCAGGGCTTGGATTTGGCGGCGAGGGTTTTACCACCATGACTATTGCTACGCCTACCGGCGAGGGCGTTACCAGCGCCCGTTCCTTTACCCGTTCCAGGCGGTGCGTGCTGTACGGGGATTTCCGTATATGCTGACAACTTCGCACCTCACAAAAGATGAGCTGATAAAACGGGTACGTCTTGCCGGCGTGGTGGGCGCGGGTGGCGCGGGGTTTCCAACCCACGTGAAGCTGAATGCCCGCGCGGAGGTGGTCATTGCCAATGGCGCTGAGTGTGAGCCGCTTTTGCGGGTGGATCAGTCGCTGATGGAGAACGCTGCGGATAGGCTTGTGCTGGGCATGGGCTATGCCATGCTTTCGGTTGGCGCGACGCAGGGCGTTATCGCGACAAAAAAGCACTACCATGGGGCAGTGGAGGCGATTAACAAGGCCATCCGGGGGTTGGATGGGTTGTCCCTGCATCTAATGGAAAGCTATTATCCTGCCGGTGATGAGAAGTCTCTCATTCATGAAGTAACAGGCAAGGTGGTGCCAAGCGCCAAGCTGCCCGCGGATTATGGTTGCGTGGTGCTAAACATCGGCACACTTCTTGGCATAGCGGATGCAGTAGAAAGCAAACCTGTTACCGATAAGATGGTAACTGTCTGCGGGGATGTGCGGCAGCCTCTTACCCGTTTGGTGCCTGTGGGTACCAGCATCCGTGCTTTGGTGAAGTCCACGGGTTCTTCTGTTGATGAGGGAACTCATTGCGTGATTGAGGGCGGTCCATTGATGGGAAAGCTACGGGAAAACTGGGATTTACCCATCACGAAAACCACCGGCGGCCTGGTGGTGCTTCCCCGAAACCATCCGTTGATACTCAAGACGGGCATGGCTGTGGAGCGGCAGGTAAAGCTGGCCATGGCGGTATGCTGCCAATGCAACATGTGCACCATCATGTGTCCCCGACATGCCCTTGGGCTTGGAGTGGAGCCTCACAAGGCCATGCGTGCCATTGCCAATGGAAACAGCGCCTTGCTGGGGGATGTAAACGGAGTTTTGGCATGCTGCAGCTGTAACCTGTGTACACATTACGCCTGCAACTTCGGCCTAACACCCGGTACGGTAATGACCAACCTGAAAAACGCTTTGCAAAAAGCAGGCGTTCGTCCGGTAACAGAAGAGAATGTTTGCCCGGATCCGTCTTTGGAAACCAAGCGAATACCCCTTTCACGTTTGCTGGCGCGCATGGGTCTTTCAAAGTACAATACACCCGCTTTGTTTGTAGAAGAACCCCTGACAGTGAATGAAGTGGAGTTGCCCTTTTCTCAGCATATCGGGCAACCGGCAAAGCCTGTAGTCAAGACAGGGGAACGTGTGCGTAAAGGGCAACTGGTGGCTGATGTGGAAGAAAACAAGCTTGGTTCCCCAATTCATGCCAGCATAGACGGCGTTGTAAACCAAGTGACGCAGAACGCGCTGACAATCCGTGGGCAGGAGGAATGAACTGATGTACGCGATAGGCGTTGTGGAAACTTTAAGCATCCCCTTGGGGGTTCTGGCAGGAGACCAGATGATGAAAACCGCTGATGTGCAGTTGGTTTCAGCCCAAACGGTGTGCGCCGGCAAGTATATCGTTGTGATTTCCGGAGAAGTGGCCGCCGTTCGTTCAGCTACTGCCGCGGGGATAGAGCATGCCGCCCACGCCCTGGTGGATAGCCTGGTCATTCCAAATGTTGATAAGCGGGTGATCCTTGCCATGAGCGGAGCAAACGATATCCAACAGGTAGAGGCGATAGGCGTGGTGGAAACCTTCTCCCTGGCATGCGCCATTCAGGTGGCGGATGCCGCGGTCAAGGCGGCGAATGTGGAACTTATTGAAGTGCGTTTAGGGCGTGGTCTTGGCGGTAAATCCTTTGTTATTGTCACGGGGGAAGTAGCAGCGGTAAAGGCAGCTGTAGCAGCCGGAGAGCACGCGGAGAATACGGAGGGACTGGTGGTATCCAGTGTGGTCATTCCCTCCCCCAACCAAGACATGGTGCGGGCGCTATTGTAAGCGCATGCGCTGATGATAAACAAACAGAAAAGGAGAAAAGAAATGTTAGAGGCACTTGGTATGGTTGAAACCAGGGGACTGGTAGGCTCCATCGAGGCGGCTGACGCCATGGTGAAAGCAGCCAATGTGCGCCTGATCGGAAAGGTACATGTAGGCGGCGGCTTGGTTACCGTGATGGTTCGCGGTGATGTAGGCGCGGTAAAGGCAGCTGTTGAAGCAGGCGGCTCCGCGGCCAAGCGTGTAGGCGAGCTGCTTAGCGTGCACGTCATTCCCAGGCCCCATGGCGATGTGGAAGGCATTCTGCCAAGCATGAAAACACCGGCGGCCAAAAAGTAGTAAAATAACACATAAAAGGAGATTTTTAAAATGGAAAAACAAGCATTAGGTATGGTTGAAACCAGGGGACTGGTAGGCTCCATCGAGGCGGCTGACGCCATGGTGAAGGCGGCGAATGTGCGCCTGATTGGCAAGGAACATGTAGGCGGCGGCCTGGTCACCGTGATGGTACGGGGCGACGTAGGCGCAGTCAAGGCAGCTGTTGAAGCGGGCGGTTCCGCGGCCAAGCGTGTTGGCGAACTGCTTAGCGTGCATGTCATTCCCAGGCCCCATGATGATGTGGAGGGGATTTTGCCTACCATGGGTTAAGTAGGCGCTCTGCCTCAAAACCATCGGGGACAACAAGGTCCCGTGCTTTGTTGAGTCTTGCACGATATGAACAAGGAGTAACCATGAAAAAAATTATCAACACCCCAGAGGGTTTTATTCCTGAGATGCTGGAGGGTATTTATGTTGCCCATCCCAAGGAACTTAGACCGGCGGGGAATGACCTCCATTGCCTTGTGTCCGTTCGGTCTCATCCGGGGAAAGTGGGCATTGCCACCGGCGGCGGATCCGGACATTTGCCCCTGTTTCTGGGGTATGTTGGCGAGGGGATGCTGGATGGTTGCGCCATCGGGGATGTATTTCAGTCCCCTAGCGCGGAACAGATGCTGGCAGTTACCCAAACTATCCACCAGGGGGCAGGCGTACTGTATATTTATGGCAACTACAACGGCGACATTTTCAACTTTGACATGGCTGCGGAGATGGCGGATTTCGAGCATGATATCCGGGTAGAAACCGTGGTAGTAGGGGAAGACGTAGCATCTCCGGCTCCCTTGGAAGGGGAGGACAATAAACGCCGTGGTGTGGCGGGAATTTTCTTCGTGTACAAGTGCGCCGGCGCGGTAGCCCGGCAGGGAAAAAGCTTGGACGAGGTCAAGCGGATCGCCTTAAAAGCCTGCGATAACGTTCGCTCCTTGGGCGTTGCTTTATCATCCTGCACAGTACCCAAGGTAGGGCGCCCCAGCTTTGAAATTGCTGAGGATGAAATGGAGATTGGCATGGGCATTCATGGTGAACCGGGCATCCGCCGGGGAAAACTAAAGAACGCTGACGCCATAGTTGATGAGATGGTGGCATCTATCCTTAAAGACCTTCCCTACCAAAAAGGAGACGAGGTTGCGGTGTTGGTAAACGGGCTGGGAGCTACACCTCTTGAAGAGCTTTATGTGATGTTCCGCCGCGTGAAGCAAATACTTGATGAGAGTGGCATTTCTATCCACCGTAGCTATGTAGGAGAGTTTGCCACTTCCATGGAGATGGCGGGCGCTTCCATTTCCCTATTGCGTCTGGATGAAGAGCTAAAGGCATTGGTGGATGCTCCTGCCGACACACCCTTCTTTAAACAGCTATGATGGCGATGGACAGCGAGTGGTTAAAAGGCCTGCTTGAGGCTTGGGCTCAGGTGATGCACAAGCACAAAGACGAGCTGATAGCGCTTGATGGCCTGTGTGGCGACAGCGATCTGGGTCTTACCATGTCCGAAGGGTTTCAGGCGGCAAGTGTTATGGTGGCCGGCCTTGATGAAACGGACCTGGGCAAGCTATTATATCAAGCGGGCAAGGCCATGGCTGGAGCTGTGCCTTCCACCATGGGCACCTTGATGGCCTCTGGCTTGATGGAGGCCGGCAAGGTCCTAAAAGGCAGGCAAACGCTGGACGCTGCCGGTTTAGTGAGTCTATATCAGGCGTATTATGAAGGTGTTTTCAAGCGGGGCAAGGCCAACAGGGGAGAGAAAACTTTTTTGGATGGCCTAGGACCTGCTGTGGACAGCCTTGAAGTGTCGGCTCAAAGGGGCGCGGACATGGCGGAGATGGCTAAGTTGGCCGCGGTTGCGGCACGGCAGGGTTATCAAAATACCCAAGGAATGCTAGCCCGCCATGGCCGGATGGCAATTCGTGGAGAACTTTCCAAGGATTATTTAGATCCGGGCGCGGCAGTGGCTGCTTTGATGATAGAAACCTGGGCAAATTATACTATAGGTGGTGATTAAAGAATATGCGTGTCACTGTGCGGGAAATTGCTGAGCAGGCCGGGGTGTCCCCGGCAACTGTTTCCCTAGTGATCAACAACAAAAAAGGCGTTAGTGAAAAAACCCGTCAAAGGGTTCGTTTGGTGTTGGAAAAAAACAACTATCAGGTGCGGTATAACAAACGGCAAAAAAATCAGTATCGACTGGTGTTGTTTAAATATCGAAGTCATGGTATGGCTGTGGAGGAAAATCAAGGCTTTATTGCATCCATCATTGATCAAATCGAACAGCGATGTCGCCGACTTTCTTTTAACTTAGTCACCCATAACTGTGATGCTAAGCACGCATCAGCTGCCATAAACGAGGTAAACCTGAGTCCTCCGGATGGTGTTATCGTGATAGGTACCGAACTGACCCAAGAGGATGATTGGGTACTAGAAACGCTGGCGGCGCCGCTGGTAGTGCTGGATAACAGCATGCGCTACAGCCATTGGGACAGTGTTGTCATGGATAATGAAAGCATTATGGATGAAGCGGTGCGGCATCTATATGATCTTGGGCATCGCCACATAGATTATTTTAAAAGCCACAGTCAAATCAGCAATCTGGATGAGCGGTATGAAGGTTACCTAAAAACCATGCGAGAATTGAACCTTCCTGTGCCACCACCTATCATGCTTGCCCCTACCATTAATGGAGCGTTTGGAGATATGAAGCGCCACATTAGGCAGGGTGAATATGTTCCCAAAGGCGCTGCTGTGGCAGATAATGATTCCATTGCTATAGGCGCCGCCAAGGCAATTCAGGAGGCGGGTTACAGTATCCCCGAGGATGTGTCTTTAATTGGTGTGGATGATATCCCCTACAGTGCTGTTATGGAACCTCCGCTAAGCACTTTGCGCATTTCCAGAATTGCCTTGGGAACCTTAGCGGTGGATTTAATGCACAAGCGAATGCAAAACCCTCAATGGCCAACCATGCGTGTTCGCATTGCCGGAGAATTGATTCACCGCTCCAGCACCAATGTGCCAAACGGCGTCCGGGAGGTGTAAATTGTTAGTAGGACGGGTAATTGGCACGGTGGTCAGTTCCAACAAAGTCAAGAGTCTGCTAGGGCTGAAAATGTTGATTGTGCAGCCGGTGGCGCTTGAAACCCAGATAGCGGTTGATGACTATATTGTTTGTGTGGATGATGTTGGAGCGGGTCTGGGTGATTTAGTTTTCTGTGCCTATGGCAGCTCCTCACGTCAGACTGATACGACAAGGGACGTGGCGTCGGATTACAGCATCTTTGGAATTATTGACAGTATCGACATGCGTGGCAGCCGCGTATATGATAAAGCGAAGGAGGAAGGCTGATGCAACTGGCAAGGGTTATTGGCAGCGTGGTCAGCACACGCAAATCAGAGCGTTTAAAGGGCCTTAAACTGCTGGTGGCTGTTCCCATTGATATGGATACTATGCAGGAAAAAGGGGCGCCATTTGTTACGGTGGATACGGTTGGCGCAGGTGAAGGTGAGATCATTATGTGGGCTGGTGGAAGTTCATCCCGACAGACAGACCTTACAACAGGAAAGCCCGTGGATAGCGCCATCATTGGCATTGTGGATTTTGTTGATATTGCCGGGCAACGGGTATATGACAAGGGACGCTCAGAAAAATGAGGAAAATTCAATGAAAATTGGCCGAGTAACGGGTACTGTGGTTTCCACTATCAAATACGCAGACTATCGGGGCTATAAACTGCTAAAAGTACGCCCCATCGCTTTGAACGGCGTTTTTGCCGGTGAGGAAGTGGTGGCTTTGGATGCGGCGGGAGCGGGAATAGGCGATACCGTGCTAATTAATAACGACGGAGGCTCTGCACAGCTTGTAATGAATGACAAACAGCTGATTGCGTGTGTAACTGTGTGCGGTGTAGTGGATCACTACACGTATAACGGCATAACCATTCATACACATTAGGAGAAGAAAATGTTTATTGGACGCGTGGAGGGCACGGTGGTATGCACCATTAAGACACCGACCTTGGAAGGAATTAAGCTGCTGATTGTACGGCGGATTGTAAATGGCGAGCCGAAGGGTTTAGTTATCGCGGCAGATGCCACTCGCCTAGCTGGCTTGGGTGATACGGTTTATATGATTGGACGAAAAGAAGCGGCCTTGATGCTTGATTTAAAGGCTCCGCCCCCCAGCGATTTAACAATCGCCGGTATCATAGATCCTGAAACCCTATAGCGCATGGTTTTAGAAAAATGCTTATTATACTTTAATTAATTATTGAGGTGAAAAGATGTTAAAAGGAATTTCTCCCCTTCTATCTCCCGATCTGCTGAAGGTGATTGCAGAAATGGGGCATGGAGATGAACTTGTCATTGGAGACGGTAATTTTCCTGCTGCCAGCATGAATGAACGCAACCTGCGCTGTGATGGGCATAGTGTGCCTGCCTTGTTGGACGCAATTTTGCAGTTGTTCCCTCTGGATGATTTTGTGGACGCACCCGTGACCCTTATGGAAGTAATCCCTGGCAGTATGGATGGAGACCCTCCCATCTGGGATGAGTTTCGTCAAATTATCGAAAAACACGAGCCGGGCACAAAGATTGGATTTATAGATCGTTTTTCATTTTATGATATGAGCCGCAAAGCGTACGCAACCATTCAAACAGGTGAAACTGCTTTGTATGCTTGTGTGATTCTTAAAAAGGGAGTTGTCCGAGTCTAATAAAAGGCTAACAAAACAATCAGGTGTTATAGAATTGCATTTTGCTGATTTGGCAAAACCGCTTTAGTTCCCTTTTCCGCTATACCATAGTGAAAATAACATAAAAGCATTAAACGTTAAAACCCTCAATGAAGTTTGTTTTCCATGTAAGGAGTCGACTTTATTGAGGGTGATTTTAGCGTTGGGTTTATAGTCATTTGTTATCGATACAGTATTATTGCTGTATATACAAGATCTTCAGTACCGGTATTTATAACGGCGTGTTCTTCACCGTCTAAAACAATATTTGTATCACCAGGGCCAACCGGATACTCTTTTCCCGCGGAAAGGACAGTACCTTTACCGGAAATGAAATGGCAGATTTCCATTTCACCCGTGTGTGTGTGCAATCCGACGGAATCGCCCGGCGCGAGACGACAAAGGGCATAGTAGCGCCCCTTATCATAGAACTCGTCTTTTTCAAGGATGTGGTGGTTGATAAAATTTCCGGTACCACCTTTAGCGCTCTCTTGGACGCTTACCCGAAGTTCTTCATACTTTTTAATCATTTTTACAACCCGTATTTTATCGCAATCGCGTCCAGGGCTTCCCGGCAGGATTTTACGCCCGCTGTGATGCCTTCCGGATACCTGAAAATGGCAGAGGACAGAACGACAACATCCGGGTTGTGCCGTACCAGAGGCTCCATATTGTCGTTACGCAAGCCGCCGTCAATGGCCAATTCGCAGCGCGGGTTCTTTTGGTCGATCAACGCGCGCGCGCGGCTGATTAGATCGGGAACGCTTTTGCGCCATCCCCAGTTTTCCTGCCCGTCCGTATCGTCAACGCCATGGGTCACGATATGCAAACGGTCAATATCGTTGATGGACTCGTCCACAAAGCAAAGCGGGGTATAGCAGCCAAGCGTTAAACCGATTTTCATACCGAACTCACGGCAGTAGTTGATAATGTAGGCAAGCGGTGCGCCGATAAAGTGCTCTGCGGGCAAAATCAGCATAGAACAACCGGCTGCGGCGAGCTTTTCAATAAATAGCCGGTCGCAATCTCTTGTGTAAACATGGCATTCGATTGGTTTCGTGATCTCTTCCCGAAGTCCGGCGATAATCTGATGACCGCCCATCAACTGCATGTTTTTCAGATCGTGCATGTCGGCGGCGTCGGAGTGAATATAGTCTGCTCCTGCCCGATCAGCTTCCAGCGCCCTGTCCAAAATTCGGGCGTAGCTTACGTGGGCCAGTCCAGCTGCAATTTTGATGTGTTTCATAATAAATTCTCCTACTTATATATGATAATTATTATTGGTTAATATCTAAACTGATTTTTGTTCGTGAACGATTTGACCGTCAATTAGTGTTATGATACAGCGTGCATTAACTGCTTTTAGAGGATTGCTGGTAAATATGGCAATATCCGCGTCTTTTCCGGGCTCAATACTGCCGACACGCTGATCAATTCTTAAGATTTTCGCGGCGTTGATCGTAATTGCTCTAAGCGCCATATCTTCCGACAATCCTTCACGGATACATGCGCCTGCAGCCAGAATGATACCATCCACATGGCTTGCCGGCAGGTCGGACATAATGGCGAACAGAACCCCTTGATCCTCAAAGACCTTTGCCGCTGCGGGACTTTGGTTTTTTACTTCCAGCTTATGCGGAAACCCGAGCAGCGGGCCAATGATAACGCCGTTGGCTGAAGAAAGCTGGTCGGGAATTAAATGCCCTTCGCTGCAATGCTCAATAGACATATCCAAGTTGAATTCTTCAGCAATACGCAGCGCAGTCAAAATATCGTCGGCACGATGCGCGTGCGCTTTGACTGGTAAATTGCCGCGCAAGACAGGGAGCAAAGCTTCCATCTTAATATCAAACGGGGGAGGCGAGGTGTTTTTTTCTTGCGCGGTATCCTGATCTTGCCCGTATCGTTTGGCGCGAAGCAATGCCTCGCGGATAATTGCCGCTGTTGCCATTCTGGTCAACGGGGCTTTGCCGTTATGTGCTGTTTTCGGGTTTTCTCCAAAGGCCATTTTCATGGCGGAAGGCGCAAGCAGCACACGCTCTATCAACGGTTTGTCGCTAGTTTTCAGCGTTACAAATTGTCCGGCGATTGGGTTGGCGCTGCCCGGGCCGGTCGAAACGGTTGTTATACCGTGTGTTCTGGCGTAGGCGAACTCCTCATCGTAAGGGTTGATAGAATCGATGGCTTGTAATTCGGGGGTACAAGCATGGCTGGTTTCATTCCCATCCACACCGCGCTCTCCCATAGCCGTTCCAAACAAACCGATGTGGCAATGCGAGTCGATTAACCCGGGCAGTACAGCCAGACCGCTACAATCAACCACTTTGGCGGAAGGTGCGTTAAGGTTGTTTTTAACTTCAGCGATACGTCCGTTCTTGATTAACACATCACCGATCCATGGCTTTTCTTCTGGTCGCATGGTAAAGAGCTGACCGTTTTTTAAAAGAATCTCCATCAAAGTTCCTCCGTTACATTTTCAAAATATCAGAGAAAACCCAAGAAAGTTAACATTCAAAGGCTCCTTTCATAATGTTTGTCAGTTCCTCTTTTGTTCCGAATGGCAAAACACCCAGCAGGAAGTGAGATAGCATTTTTTCTTTTTCTTCCTCCGTTATACCAAACGAATAAAGAGATTTACGAAGGCCAATATCGTCCAGAAATTGTTCCATAAGTTCGGGAAGGGCGTCGGCAGCCTCTTGTGTGCTTTTGCCTTCAAGCGCGGGGGAAAATAGACGTGCAATCTCAGCGCATTGGAGCGGCGTTTTGTTTGCCTGATGACGCAGGAATGCAGGGTACAAACAAGCCAGCGCCTGACCATGCGGAATGCGTGGCGAGATTCCGCCAATCACTTCACTTAGAGGATGCGGAATGGTGGCGCCCGCGTTGGACAGAGAAATGCCTGCCAGCATGGCAGCCTGGCTCATTTTGCTTCGAAGTGAAAGGTTATTCGGCGCATGCATTAATTGTGGCAACGCTTCAATAATTAGCTTCATGGCACAAAGCCCAATGGTTCTGGTATAGATATTGGTTTCGGACCGAAGATAGCTCTCAAAAGCATGGCTAAAGGCATCAAACCCTGTAATAGCGGTTAGGCGGGGCGGCATAGATAGCGTTAGCTCCGGGTCTATAAGGGCTTCCTTTGGAAAGGCCTGATCATGAAAAACAGACATTTTTTCTTCAGTGCTTTGATTGCTCAAAATTGCGGCCTGTGTCATTTCGCTGCCTGTTCCGGCAGTCGTCGGAACGGCGACAAAGGGAAGCGGATGGTCAGAAAGGAGAGGATACCGGGCAAATGGGCTGGTATAGGTTTGGAACACCATGTCCCAGTCGATTTCGGATTGTTGATGGAAAAGCACGACTGCTTTTGCTGTGTCGATGGAGCTTCCTCCGCCGCAGGCCACAACGCAGTCGATTCCGTTTGCTTGAACAATAGAAATCGCCTTTTCTACGCACTGAATGGTTGGGTTAGGAACGGCTTCATCAAAGTGGAAAACACGAATACCTGCTTCTTCCAGTATAGAAATAGTGCGTTCATACAGTGGCTTTAACGCTTCCTCCTCTTTGGACGTTGTAACCAAAAGACAATGATTGCCATATCTGGATACGATTTGCCCAAGTTCTGCTAACTTTCCTTTTCCAAAATGAATACGCGTTGGATTGTAAAATGAGAACTTTTCCATGTTATTCCACCTTCTTTCCTTGAATATATATTTGTTTATCTGCACACAGCGCTTCTATATCCTTAACGGGGGATGTGTCAAGAATTAAGAACGATGCTTGCTTTCCGGCATCTAAGGTTCCAAGTTCTTTGTCAAGGCCGAGCAGGATTGCGCCATTTAAGGTAGCGATACGCAATACGTCCAGTGCGGGAATGCCTGTTTTATGTAGCAGCACGGCTTCGTAAAACGCACGATCATGGGGGTTGAACGGACATCCCGCGTCGGTACCCATGCATACCATGACACCTTTTTCGAAAGCAAGGCGTGTATTGTGATTGTGCTCTGCTACAATGGCTTGCGAACGTTTGTGATCCGGGTTGTCAGGTTCAACACGAAGACCTTCCTGAACCGCGTAATATGGTGCGCATAGGGTCGGCACTAGCGCCGTTCCTTGTGCTGCCATTTGTTCGATCAGATCTTCGCTGTTGAAGACACCATGCTCAATCGAGTCAACACCGGCATTAACACTGCGCCGAATGGCTGTATTTCCATGCGCGTGTACCGCAACCTTACGGCCACGGGCATGCGCTTCCCGTACTGCGGCAATAATCTCATCTTCGTTTACTTCCGGCGGACCAGGCTCTTCGCCGGGAGAGTTGACACCGCCGCTCATCATCACTTTGATTACCTCAGCGCCGTTTTTGATAACTTGCCTGCAGGCTTTGGTAAACTCGTCCGCACCGTCGCATTCAATGCTGATGTTGGTACCGTGCCCACCTGTAGCTGCCAAGGCTGCGCCAGCAGCTACGACTCGGGGCATATCTTGCAACAACCCTTGACGTTGTGCTTTGGCAATGCCGATGATTATACTGTCGTTTGAGCCAAGATCCCGGCATGCGACCACGCCAGCTTTTCTCAGTTCCCGTAGATGCTGCATGGCTTCCACACTACATAGCGCCCAGTCGATAGGGGACACAGGCGTATGATTCAAAAGCGCAAGATGAACATGGCAATCAATCAATCCGGGCATGATGAAGGAAACATGCTTGCGTAGTGTTGGAAGCGTAATTTCCGAAGGAATCTCATTCTCCGCACCGACCCATACGATTTTTCCTTCATCGATGATGAGTACAGCGTTGTCGATTAGTTTTTTTCCGTCAAATATCTGGTCAGCAAAAAAAGCTTTCATTACATATCCTCCAAATAACGGTTCAGCGCCGCGGCTTCCGGTGGAACAAATCGTCCGTTTTGAATGATTGTAACGCGTGTTCCGTCTTTTTGTATTCCTTCAAATAGCCCCATTTCGTGATAGGGGATGGTAATATCTGTGTGAAAATTGACATAACAATCTGGTTTTTCACGGCGCTTTCTGGTCAATTCATTCTCTCTGGCAACCATTTCCTTACCGCCATATAGGTTATAAACGGGGCTATCCTCTCCGCGGGCGAAACACGGATCACCTATAGCAATGTGCGGGCCCATTTTTTCTGCCAGAAGGATGGGAAGACGGTTGTAAATACCGTATGTGTTGGCGGTTTGGTAGGCTAAAGTATTGGTTCCAATGGCAAGTTCGCCCATTGGTACGTGGTTGGTAGATTGCAAGAGGTTTTCAAAAACGTATTGGCGATTATATTCACTGTTTGGTGTGTTTTCACAGCTATAATCTGTCACCTGCCCATCGGCGAAATGAAGCTTCAAATCACGGTAAAAATGGTCTTTCAGGTAAACTTCTTTTACATGGAGAAGACCGGTGGTTCCTGTTAGCTGGGGCGTTGTAAATATTTCCCCATGCGGGATGTTTAAATCGCCGCCACAGTTTAAAAAATTGGTTTGTTCCTGCGGGTCTGTCAATAGTTGTAGTTGTACGGTCAGCTCGGTTTGGTTACCGTTAAAGCCTTTCAAATGAACAGACTGGCAAGTATCAAGCAAGTCGATCAGAGCTTTTTGAATCAGTTCATGGGGCTTAGGGTCTTCTGTATTAATGTGAACAAAGGATTGGAAAATTTCATCGAATCGAGTACCGATGTTCATATCCGGAAACACGACGGAACAGAAAGAAAGTGTATCCGGTTTTAAGAAAGATGTTTCAATGTTGCGCCGGTTCATCAGCTGAGTACGGTAATGCTTTGCCTGTTCAGTGTTAGGGCGATAGGCGTGAGGGGAAGGAACGACGGGTGTTGTCGCTTTTCCAAAAGAACCAATACGTATAAAGCCGCAGGTGTTCAGCAACTGGCCGCGATACATATCTGCAGCTGCCTGATATGCTTGCGTTTGGCCGGAATAGCAACGTTCATCTAAATACGCTGCTTGATCAAAGTGATGGTCGGCCAAGTATTGTTCATGATAACCGCTACAAGATGGGGACAACAAAATAGTTTGCATTCCATGCTTATTTAGCTCATTCACGGTTTCTTTGGCAAGAGCTTCCTGTCCAACCGCATATGTAAGACGTACTAAATTTCGTCCAGCAATATTACGAGATTGGCTGATAAAACCATGCATAAAGGCATTGGCAATATGCTTTGCGATTTTGTTGAGCGTACGGGCTGGAAGGGAAAACCAGAATCTGCAATATTCCTGTTCGGTTTGACTGATAGGGATGCCATATCCAGCCATCCAGTCCAACTGATCGGGCTGCGCAACTGACAGTATTTTAGCAAAGGGATTATGTAGATCAGCGGATTCTCGCATGCGTGTTTCTTCAGCGATGGATTGGGTTTTTAATCCGTATTCGTCAAATGTTTTTTGCAGGCGCACAATATCGTCGTCTTTGAAATAGGTTCGAATGGCTTCCAACAAATCGCTTTTGTCCCAAACCAGAATGGGGCGCTCCAGGATAACATCTCGAAGTGAACTGCTGAAGAATTGGTACAATATACTAAGGAAACCGGCTTCCAAAAATCCCAGTTGGTGCAGATAGGCGGGGTTTGCGAAACTTTCCGTATAGCCTGCAGCATTCTGCGAAAATATTTCCTGATTAGCGGCCAAAGTTAAATAAGAGCTGGGGCACTGGCGAATCATTTGCGAGAGCTTCAGCTTTTCTTCACAGCTATTTAGAAATTGTTGCCGGTATGCGGTCATATCGTTATTATTCATCGCCTTTCCTCAATTAAGCAAGAATCAAGCAAGTTGGGGGGAACGGGCAAAGTATTGCCCGTTCCCCATGTTGTTTTATTTTATTTCGACATACTTGTAGTCGTATTCTAGGCCGACACTGAACTGTCTGAGCCCGCTTACGTTTTCGCGAAGGACATAGTTGGTGTACCTAAAGGTTGTGGGGATGTAGAGGTATGCGTCGCAGGCCATCTTCTCAGCCTGTTTAATCATCTGCATCCGCTCATTTCCGGTTGATTTCAGGATTTTTTCCCAAAGCTCGATGTATTCGGGGTTTTCCCACTGCCTCTCGTTGTAGATGAAGCCGAGGAACTCGCCGGGGTCGTAGGTAGAACCGGACGGACCGCCGCCGATTAATGCCTGATAGGTGCCGGAGAGGATATAAGGCATTAGGTTAGCCATTTCCAGCGGCTTCATCAGGACGTTCACGCCCAGATATTGTTTCCACATGGCCTGCATCGCTTCGCAGTTGGTGATGGTGCCGGGGAAGTTGGGCAGCACAAATTCCGCTTCTTTTTCGAATTGTTCTTTTGTGCGACCGCATTCAGCGAGACCCTGTTCAAACAGGTCCTTGGCACGGGCGATAGCTCCTTCCTTGCCGGCGGGGTAGGTCTTACCGTCGATTTCTCCGCCCTTGAAGTTGCTCATATCAAACACTAGGTCACCCTGTTGTTCGCGGAAATCTCCGCCATCTTCACCACGCATTCCGTACGGTACTATACCATATGCAGCGCCCTTGGGCTGTTTGATAACGTCATTGACAAAGGCAACGCGGTCAAAGGTGAGGCCTAGCGCTTCACGGATTTTTGCGTTCTGGAAGTAGTTGAATTCTACGCCATCGATTTTTTCGTGGCTATTGAACTGGATGATCTGGGTGGAGAGTTTGCGAATTTCTTTGACGTTGGGATATTTTCCGGAGTTTGCGATTTCCTGGCTGATTACCATGAAGTCGATTGCTTCGGTATCGTACAGGCTCATGACAGTATTGCTGTCTTTGACTAAGTTTACTTCGACAACATCCACTTTTACGTTGTCCTTATCCCAATACAAATCGTTTTTCTCCAAGGTCAGGGATATTTCCTGTTCCCAGCTGCTCAGAACAAACGGGCCGGAGCATACAATCCTGTCGGCATCGGTTCCATACAGTTCACCAAACTCTTCGGCGGCTTTTTTCTGAACCGGAGAAAACACAGCAGTACGAATATAGTCAATAAAGTATTCGGTCGGCTGCTCAAGTGAAAATTCGATCTTGTTTTCAGCAATGGCCTTGACGCCCATCTCCTCATAAGGGATGTCCTCAATAGGGGCAGCATCAGGGGCTTCTGTGCGGCTTTCGTAGATCTTGCGAGCGTTTTTGATGATAAAGAAGTCATTGACGTTGGGTGAACCCATTTCAGGGTGCAGTGCCCTTTGGAAGGAATACACAACGTCTTCAGCAGTGATGGGGGTACCGTCGGACCATTGCATTCCTTCGCGCAGGGTGAAGGTCCAGACAGAACAGTCTTCGTTATGCTCGACAGATTCCGCCAAACCGGGCTCATAGGACATACCGGTTTCATCGAAACGAAGCAGAGGCTCATGTGTAGCGGCGATAATGGAGTTGGCATTCGCGTCGCGGAACATGATGGGGTCTAGAATGGTTGGATTGCCTGCCAGCACAGTGCGGAACACCTTGCCGTCTCCGGCAAATGCGGTGACTGATACAAGCAGCATGGCTGCAATCAGCAAGCAGATGATAATAGAGTGCCTTTTCATAGAGAATCCTCCTCGTCTATTTTTAATGGCTTTGGCCATTAAGTTCTAAGCGTTCAAGCCGGGGAAAGAAGCACGCGCAATAGTGATTGTCGGCCACTTGGGTGAGCTCCGGCTTTTTTTCGTGACAGATAGGTTGCGCATAGGCGCAGCGAGTACTAAATTTGCAACCGCTTGGGGCGTTTATTGGCGATGGGGTTTCACCTTCCAGCATAATCCGGCGGCTTAGCCGATCGCAATCCGGGTCCGGCAGAACAATGGCGGAAAAGAGGGCCTCAGTATAAGGATGTACGCCATTATGATAAATTTGGTCACTTGGTCCAAATTCAACCTCGGAGCCCAGGTACATAACCATTATATTGGTGGAAATATAACGAACCATGGATAGGTCGTGGGCGATGAATAAATAGCTCAGGTTTTTCTCTCTCTGAAGATCAAGCAGTAAGTTCATTACCTGTGCCTGAATGGATACGTCCAAAGCGCTGATCGGTTCATCACAGATTAGAATCTCTGGCTCCATCGAAAGCGCGCGCGCAATGCCAATGCGCTGTCGCTGACCGCCGGAAAACTCATGAGGGAAACGGCTTGCGTGTTCTTCGTTCAAACCTACGGTATGAAGCAGTTCAACAACACGCCTTCTCCGCTCTGCTTTTTCGTATTGCCGACGGTAGTTCCAACCCTCGCCGATAATATCGCCTACAGTCATTCTTGGGTTTAAAGATGCATAGGGGTCTTGAAACACCATTTGAATTTTATGCGCCATTTCCTGTCGCAGTTTGGAGTTTTTTGCTTCAACCAACTGACCGTCTATCTCGATGGTGCCTTCGGTCGGTTCGTAAATATGCATAATGGTTCTGCCTAGCGTGGTTTTCCCGCACCCTGATTCACCGACGATGCCCAGAGTATCACCTTTTTTCAATGAAAAACTGATGTCATCGACAGCGACCAAACGCTGATGATAGCCAATCCTAAAATGCTTGCTTAGGTGGTTCACTTTAAGAATGGGGTGGCTCATAATACCGCCTCCTCGTTTGTAATGGGGTTGATAACATGCGGAGCGTATGCATGGTAGAGCCAGCAGGTGACAATGTGTCGTTCGCTCGCCTGCTGAGGGGAGGGATAGTGTTGTCGGCACACCTCCATTGCGTGTGGGCATCGCGCCGTGAACGGACAGCCGATGGGCGGCTTAAAAAGGTCTGGAGGGGAACCGGAAATGGGGACAAGCGGCACGGAAGTATCGGCATCTATGGGGGGTACGGACTGTAAAACACCCCAAGTATAAGGATGTTTAGGATCATAAAAAATATCTTGTCCATTACCGTATTCCATGATTTTGCCGGCGTACATCACCGCTATATGGTCTGCGATATTGGCCACGACACCCAAGTCGTGTGTGATAAAGATGATGGCAGTTTGATACTTTGCCTGAAGGGAACGCAGCATATCTAATATCTGCGCTTGAAGTGTTACGTCCAGTGCGGTGGTGGGTTCGTCGCAGATTAACAATTTCGGTTTGACGGCCAAGGCCAATGCGATCATTGCGCGTTGCCGCATACCGCCCGAAAACTGATGAGGATACTGTTCATAGCGCTTCTCTGCATTGGGAATGCCGGTATCACGAAGCGTTTCAATGGCTAATTCCTTTGCCTCCCGTCGTTTCATTTTTGGGAAGGCATTGAGAATTCCTTCCGCAATCTGTTTACCCACCTTCATGGTAGGGTTTAGACTGGTCATCGGATCCTGAAACACCATACGGATATCATTTGCTCTTAGACGCAGCAGTTCACGTTCTGACATGGTCAGCACGTCTTTTCCCTCAAAGAGAATGCGACTGCCGGGGAGATACACGCCGTTGTCTTCCGGGTTTAACCGCAGGATCGATTTGCAGGCTACGCTTTTTCCGCAGCCTGATTCGCCAACAAGCCCAAGCACCTCTCCCGCTTTTACCTCTAAGGAGATGCCACGAACTGCCTGTATTTCACCTGCATAGGTCATAAAGGAAAACCGCAGGTTTTCAATTCGAAGAATAGATTCCGTACTCATTCAAACCATCTCACTTTCTCATTCTCGGGTCCAAGGCGTCTCTTAGCGCATCGCCGATTAAGGTGAAACACAGCATCGTAATGCAGATAAGAATGGACGGGAAAATCAACTGATACGGATAGGTCAGGAATACGTTTGCGCCATTACTGGAAAGATTGCCCCAGCTGGCCAATGGAAGGGGTAATCCTAAGCCGATGTAGCTAAGAAACGCTTCTGCGAAAATGGCGCCAGGGATGGCAAAGGCCATGCTGGTTAAGATGGGGCTAATTGCGTTAGGAACCAAATGTTTAAAAATAATCCAGAGCTTGCCTGTGCCAAGGCATCGGCTTGCCATTACAAATTCCGACTCTTTAATCGAGAAAACCTGACCACGGAACAAACGCGCCATACCGATCCATCCGGTTGCGGATAACGCAAGGATAATGGGAAGAAAACCGGGTTTTAGAACAATTACAAGAAGTGTGACCCAAAGCATTTGAGGGACAGCGCCTATGACTTCACAAATGCGCATCATGATCAGGTCAGTGCGGCCACCGACAAAGCCGGAAATACCGCCGTAGAGGATGCCCAGTGTTGCATTGACCAGCGCAACCAACACGCCGATGGACAAACTAACACGGGCGCCTTCCCAACAGCGTACCCAAAGGTCGCGTCCGAGATTGTCCGTACCAAATGGGTGTTCGCGAGTCGGCCCTTGATTGGAAATGCTCCAATTGTTTTCATCAAAGGTAAATGGGCTTAGTATCGGCGCAAAAATGGCCAGCAAAACAATGATGGCAAGAATCAGGGTGGCAGCCATGGCCACCTTGTTTTTTCGATACCGCCGCATGGCGTCCTTCCAATAGCTAAGTGAAGGTCGGGTCAGCAGGTCGGCATCCATCGTGCCCGGTTCAATAAAGGTGAACAGATCGGGCGTGATGTTTGTGTTATTTTCGCAGGTCGTTTTAGATTGCATATGTTTTCTCCTATTAACGGATGCGAATACGGGGATCAACAATCCCATAGAGGATATCAACGACAAAATACATGAAAACGGTGATGAAACTGAACATAATGGTTAATCCCATAATCATCATATAGTCGGATCCCTGGATTGCCATGATCATGGCCTGTCCGATACCGGGAATGTTGTAGATTTTTTCTATGACGAAGTTTCCTGTTAGAACTCCGGCCAGCATAGGGCCAAAGGAAGTAACCAAAGGTAGCAGGCTATTTCGCAATACATGCTTTAGAATAATACTTTTTCGTGAAAGTCCTTTGCTTTTTGCTGTTAGAATATAGTCCTGGTGCAGAACGTCCAACATGCTGGAGCGTAGCATGCGCGCATAGAAAGCGATATTCTGCATGGCTGCCGCCATAATGGGAAGGATTAGGTAAGTGAAACCCTTGTATCCGGCAACAGGTAACCAGCGCAAGTCCACCGCAAACAGCCTTTGAAACAGTGTCGCAAAGACAAAGTTGGGGATGCTGACCCCCAGAATAGCGGCGATGATAACAAAATAGTCGAAAGTTTTTCCGTTTTTTAACGCTGCGATGATTCCAAACAGCACGCCGATAACAACACCGACCAACACGCCTCCAAGGCCTACCACTGCGGACACAGGCATGGTTTTGGTAACCCTGCCGACAACGGACTGGCCTTTCAGCCTCATGCTCATTCCAAAATCTCCCTTTAGCAATTGGCCCATATAGGTTAAATAGCGTTCAAAGACCGGGCGGTCCAGCCCATACTTTTGGTTTAGAGCGTCTCGAATGACCTTGGGCGTATCCCTATCCAGCGAAAATGGATCGCCCGGAACCGCGTTCATTAGGAAAAACGTCAGTGTTGCGATCATGAACAGTGTCAGAATCATCGATAAGAAGCGTTTTATAGTGTATTTCAGCACTCCTTTACCCCCGCCTTCCATATAGATTCAATCGTGGTATAACCTGTAAAAAAATGACTGATTTGTAACGTGCTTGTAAATAGCTTATTGATAATATAGCAAAGGTCTAATTCGTTGTCAATAGAATTTCGAAAATTTTTTATCAAAGATACCAAAATTTGTTATGATTATAAAAAATAATTATGTTGACAAAATTATGGAAGTTCTGATATATTTGCATTGAAAGCTTTTAATATATAAAAACGGAGGGAAAATCAATGAAGTATATGACCGCTGAGCCGTTCCGCATCAAAATGGTGGAGCCTATCAAGAAAACAACCAAGGCCTATCGGCAGGAATGCCTAAAGAAAGCGCAGTACAACTCATTCCGTCTGCGTGCGGAAGATGTATATGTAGACTGCATTACCGATTCTGGCACCAGCGCGATGAGCCAAGAGCAGTGGAGTGCCATGATGCTTGGTGATGAATCCTACGCCGGCAGCCGCAGTTTCTACCGCCTGGAGGCTTCCGCGCAGGAGATATTTGGCATGCCCTATGTACAACCGACCCACCAAGGACGCGCTGCGGATTACATCATGGCCAGCATATATGCAAAGCCGGGCATGTATGCTATTGGAAACATGCACTTTGATACGTTCCGTGGCAATGCGGAGGTCATGGGCTGCATTCCGCTGGATTTTTGTATCATGGAGGGACAGAAAGCGAACCAGGACTATCATCCCTTCAAGGGAAATATCGATATTCCGCGCCTGGCAAAAATGCTGGAAACGGAAGCGGAGAAGGTCTGCTGTATCATCATTACCGTAACCTGCAACAACAACGGCGGCCAGCCTGTGTCGATGGAAAATATTCGTGAAACAAGCAAACTGGCGGCCCAGTATGGCATTCCGGTGATTATGGACAGTGCGCGACTGGCCGAAAACGCCTATTTTATCCGAACGCGTGAAGCTGGTTACGAAAATACGCCAATCAAGGAAATCACAAGGGAAATGTTCTCTTATGTTGAAACCGCTACCATGTCCAGCAAAAAAGATGGCTTGGTTAACATTGGCGGTTTGTTTGTAACGCGCAACGAGAATATCTATCACCGTGCCAATCAGCTGGCCATTGTTCACGAGGGCTTTATCACCTATGGCGGCATGAGTGGCCGCGACATGGACGCGCTGGCTGTGGGTTTGCAGGAAGTAACCGATTTGGCGTATCTGGAGTATCGTATCAATCAAGTGAAATATCTTGGCGACAAGTTGAAGGAAAAAGGTGTACCGATTATCGAACCGACGGGCGGACACGGCGTCTATGTGGACGGGAGAAAGTTTTTCCCGCAGATTCCACAACACGAATTCCCAAGTCAGCGCCTCGTTGTCGCTCTTTATGAGGAAGCAGGTGTGCGAGCGGTAGAAATTGGGGCCTGCGCATTTGGGAAAAAAGATCCCGTAACAGGGGAAGATATCTGGCCAGAGCTGGAGACGATGCGTATTTGTGTGTCCCGTCGCGTGTATACCAACAATCATTTGGACGTGATTGCGCAAGCTTTGGGAGATATTTATCAGAAACGTGATACGTATAAGGGTATGCGTTTGGTGTATGAAGGACCGATCACGTCGCTTCGTCACTTCACAGCAGGGTTTGAACTATTATAATTTTCAACAAAAAAATCGGCGGTTTCTGCGAGGATTTTGTAGAAACCGCCGACGCATCTTGCGTTCTTTCCTACAAAGCGAGTATAGTAGTATAGAAATGTATAGCGATGAAGTAAGGAGCGTAATTTAATGGAATTGATTGAAATAGTGATATCCTTTGCAAGTATGCTTGCCAAAACCCTAGGCAAGTTGATGCAGATAACCGTTAGCGATACCGAGCATTATTTGCTTGTTGAAAACCCAATTGACGATTCTTTCAAGGTGGGGGAACCGATAAGCGGAGACGAAAAATTTTTCTTGGAAAATAAGGAGATGCGTTCTTTACCCTTTGTTGTGAACTATAAGTCCCTATCTCCCCAGCTTCACAAGCTTCGTTCCTCTACGTTTTTTTTTAAGGATGAGAGGGGAGACATTCGCTATATGATGAGCATTACCGCCAAGGTGGATGAGTTTCTGTATCTGCGGGAAATGATAGATGTATTTGTGAATGGAAGCCGCAACCTGCCTTCGGGAGATACCGAACGGATTGATCGCATTCCCAAATTGGATATGTCGGTCAGCGACCTGATCGATGCGGTTGTGATGGAAGGTCAAAAGCGGTACAGTACCCGTGTAGAACGAATGACCAGAACGGAGAAACAAAGTTTGCTGCGTGAAATGGCATCCCGTGGTGTGTTTTTAATAAAAGGAGCCGTTAGTGAGGCGTCCAAGAAGCTCAATTATTCAGAAGCAACTGTGTATAAATTTTTACAGGCATTAGATAGGAATGAAAACGGTGTTTAATGAAGAAAATGTTTGTGGTTTATTAAATGATGCCGACTACGCTCCTTTATCCGCAACGGAATTGGGCGGGGGCAGCAACCATTATGTTTTTTTGGTGCAAGCCGCGGGCGAAAAAATTTGGATTGTTAAATTCCCGCGTATCCGGGAAACAGAAATGAAGTATCAGCAAGAGCATTGCGATACCCTGTTTGGAGGTAGACTATCGCTTCAGCGCGAAGCTTTTTTGTTGGATCGTATTCGTGCGGCCGGATTGCCTACGCCCAAGGTTTCCGGAGTTTACTCTTCTTCGCTAGGGGATTTTATTGTGATGGATTTGGCGCCGGGGAAGGACTTGCCGAGTTATATGGCAGATTGCGGGCACTCTTTAGATGCGTTTTTGCGCATCATGGAAAGCTTGGGCAGGGACATGGCGAAGCTGCATCAGGTTCGTTATCCATCCTTTGGAAACATTATGGCGGGAAACCAAGTGGAACCTTCAGGCATCCTCAATTTTGCCGACAGGTATTTGCCTATCAACGAACGAATTATCGCGATTTGCCGGGATAAGGGCGGGTTGAGCCAACAGGAAGCGACCGAGGTTTCAAGGTTTTTTCAAAACGGATTTAAACGATACCGTTCCCTACTGGATGTTAAAAACAATGCGGCCACTTTGGTGATGACAGATTTACACGGTGGAAATTTCTTTGTTGAATATGATCAGGTTAGCAGCTATTTTGATGTTGAAAGCTCCCAGGCCGCCCCTGCTGTGTTTGAATTGTATGCCTTGCGCTTTTTTGTGTTCAATTTCTACGGACAAGAAGAGCAAGCCGTAGCTGAGAAAGCATTTTGGAATGCCTATTCGGCAGGGAAGTTTGATGAGCCGAGTGAAGAGGTTCATCAGTTGATCGACTTTTTTTCCGCCTGTCGTCTTTTGGAAATCTTTCAATCGTATTGGGGATATGTGGACGGTTTGCGAGATACTTGGGGACAGCGGATTAAAGACCTGCTCTTTGAGTATATAAAAACAGGCCGGATTGACTATGTGAAGCTTGGCGTTATTTGGCGCGAACGGGATGGCCAGCCGGAGAAAGCTGTCTGGACCTGACCACCACAGATATATAAAAAGAATTAAACTGGCATCTTATGTGGCGGTTTTGCCCTTAGAATGTAACAGTAAAGCAAGGAGATTTCAAACCTTCTTGCTTTATATAGTCTGTGCATCGGGACGCTTTTTCTTTTCAGACAAAAATGGAAATTCACCGTCCGTTAGTACAGCTTCCAAATGGCGAATCGGAAAGGCATTGATTGATGCTCGTTGGCCGATTTTATCCTGTGTACAAAGCAAATAACTTTTTTGCGCCCGGCTAATCACCCCGGATAATAAAGCGGCGGTTTCCGGCGTGCGCGTCATCACATACTCGCTATCAACGGTCGCACAACCAAAAAAAGCCGAATGATAGTTATGGGAAAGGGCAATTTCAGGCGTCGTTTGATCGATCACGGACAGATTTTGCGCCGATAAGGCACCGCTGCAGCAGATCAGCGTATGTTTTCCTTCCATCATCTGAATCAGTTGAAGGCTATTGGTGACGATGGTCAGTTGCTTTTTTCTTCGCAAATATTGTGACATACACAGCGTCAGGCGGGAAGCGTCCATAAACATCACATCCCCGTCACAGACGATTTTAGCGGCGCGTGCGGCAATGTCGTTCTGGGCTTTAGTAAAGGTAATATCATGATAGTGAATAATGCTGTCTTCCGCATCATCGGGCATCAACGCCTTTGCTCCGCCGTGCGTTCTGATTAGGTACCCACGACGGCTCATTATTGTTAAATCCCTTCTCAGGGTAGAGGGGCTAACGTATAGTTTTCGGCAAAGTTCGTCAATTGATAGGTATTTTTCTGTTTCCAGCAACGCCAATATCTGCTCAAATCGTATCGACTGACTCATAACAAGCCTCACTTTCCGATGGTGTAGGTATATTTAATTGCTTAAGTAACTCTGGCTTATCAGTGAACACATAGTGCATTTCCCGAACTGAAGCAATGTTGAAAGGCCGCCGTAAACCTATCTTGCTCGAATCGCAGAGCAGAACAGTTTCTTTCGCACGGAAAAGAGCAGCTTTTCGAATAAAAACACTGTGCTCCAACGTTTCCGCCGCAAAGCCGTCTGGGGTGATGGCTACACTGGAAATGAAGGCGAGGTCAAAATTATACGCCATGATGCTACGAACGGCCATAGCGCCATAAAAAGCATGAGAGGGCGCATAGTATGAGCCACCGGTTAAGATAAGATGGTGTGGGGAGTCGCGCATTAGGGTAAGGAGTTGCAAGCTGTTTGTCACAATGGTCAGGTTTTTCCGATTGCCAAGGTAATTGACCAAACTCAGGCAGGTGCTGGACGAGTCAATAAACAAAAGCATATCATCAGCTATTAAATAACTGGCAGTTTTTGCGATTCGGTCTTTTTCCCTGGCATGAACAGCAGCCCGAAAATGTACAGAAGGTTGAACATAACGTCCTTGATAGGGAACGGCTCCATTCCGGTTTCGAAGCAGAAGACGTTTCTCCGCAAGTTCCCGAAGATCCCGGCGAATGGTCGCAGGACTACTCTGAAAGCATTCGCATAGTTGCGGAACTGTCATAATTCCTCGACTTCGAACCATCGCAACAATCATATCCAGACGTTTTTGTCGTAACATAGTTCCTCCGCAATCAAATATAGCTCATAATTTGCAATCAGTTTCGAGCGTTGCATACTATTTTAAGATCATTATACGCATAATTCTTTCGAAAATCAAGAAAATTTTGACCAAAAATGATTATTTACCTAATGTATAATCAATAGTTGACACCACCAAATGCTTCTGTTAAGGTAACAACAACATTAGGGGGCACAGATAAGATAAGGCCCTAAAAATCGAAGAAAGAGGTGTGTTTTTCATGAAGAAAACTCTATCCATCCTATTCAGCCTTTGTTTGGCGCTTTCGTTCACCATCGCTTTGGCGGACGTCACTCAGCCTGCAGGATATCCCGGTGGTGTCATCAGTTGGATTGTCCCTTCTTCTGCAGGCGGCGCAACCGACACATTTACTCGTGCGCTTGGCAATGCTAATCTTGGGGGCAATGTAGTGGTTGAAAACATCTCTGGGGGCTCTCAGTCCATCGGTATGTCCGAATGCGTGAGCCGTCCAGCGGACGGCAGAACCTTGATTACCCTGAGCACCACCGGCCTAATCACCATGCCGCTGACTACCGAAGTAATCTATAAGGCGGAAGATTTCCGCTTTCTGGCCGCGTTGGCAAACAACAGTGTCGGCGTTGCCGTGACGAAGCCTGGCTCTGAACTGGTCGATTCCGAAGCGCTCTGGAAGCTGCTGAACAGTGGTGAACAATACAAGGTAGGTGTCAGCTCCATCGGCGGGCATTCTCACATTGAATTTTCGCACGCTTTGATGCAGTTAGACGTTTATGATAACGTGGATTTCGTGGTATACAAGGGCTCTAACGGCGTTATGCAAGCTGTCCTGAGTGGCGAAGTACCCTTTGGCCTTATGGATGACAACTATATTGTTCCTTATGTAAATAACGGCGAACTAAATGCTTTGTTGACCCTGTATTCATCCCGTACTCCTCTTTTGCCGGAGGTCAAAGCGATTGGCGAATACGGTGTAACTGGTTTAGAGCCTCTGTCCGGGGTTAAGATTGTTGCTGTTCGCAAAGATACTCCCGACGACATCGTAGAATGGATCAAACAACAGGTCAATAAAACTATCATGTCCGATGAGTATCAGAAATTCCTGGTTGATTCCGGTGCGGGTGCTATGACCGAATTTCTGACAGAAGAAGAAATCACCCAGTGGGTAGGAGACGCTATCCAATCTTGGGACGCTGTACTAACTCAAGCCGGCCTCAAATAACCGCGTTTCATCTTTCTTGGGGGAGCCATGTAACGCCTTAGGCTTCCCCTTTTTATACGACTCCATAGCATTTTACCGATGTTGCACTATTCTCTTAATACATGGAGGTGAAACTTTTGAGTAAGTCTGAATATCAAAAAGCAAGAGAAAACTTTGTAGTTATGCTGGTTTGTACAGCACTATCGTTAGCGCTTCTGTTGTATGTTATTCCTGTTTTAATTAAAGTGCCTGATGCCGCTACAAGGGACGACGCTTTCACACCTCGGACGTTTCCCTATTTTCTGGGCGTTATTATGGCACTATGTTCCCTTATCGGGGATATAAAATACGGTATCGGGTTTTTCAAAGTGCGGAGGGAAGCTCAGACCGCAGGCATTCTCACTTTGAAAGCGGAACGTAAGACCCCCCATGAAATAACCACTTCGATGATGCCATGGATTGTTTACGGTTTGATTGTATTATATGGTTGGGGTATTAACAAAATCGGCTTTATCCTTCCGACAGCAATTATGATACCGACAATTTTGCTTCTTCTTCGCTGCCGAAAATGGCAATACTATCTGTATATATATCTGTTCACCATTTTGATCTGGATGGCCTTCCGGTTTGCTCTGCACGTCCAGTTACCGTAAAAGGAAGGGGGAAACATTATGTTAGGACAAATTATTTCAGAAGCTCTGACACTTCATAACATACTCATCATGAACCTCGGCATTACGTTGGGCATTATCATCGGCGCTATGCCAGGTTTAAGCCTAACATTTGCTGTTACCGTTGTTTTAACGCTAACCTATGGCATGGATTCGATGGCTGGCATGTATCTGCTATTAGGTACGTACTGTGGAGGTATGTACGGAGGTTCTATTACTGCGATTTTAATCAACACCCCCGGCACATCAAATGCGGCAGCTACAGTATTTGACGGTTACCCATTAGCCCAGCAAGGTCGAAGCGGGGATGCCCTTCGCTGCGCTCTGATTTCCTCTACCATCGGTGGGATTTTCAGCGCGACCGTTCTTTTATTCCTCGCTCCGCAGGTTGCCAAGATTGTTCTTCTAATCGGTTCGCCAGAATATTTTGCTCTGTGCGTATTTGGAATGTTGGCCGCGATCGGTACCGCCAGAAAGAATAAAATCAAGGGACTAATCTCAGCAATGCTGGGTTTGCTCATGTCTACTGTCGGGTTAGATCAGATATACGGCTCTCAGCGACTAATGTTCGGTAATTATCGGCTAATGGGCGGGCTTAAGGTTTCCACCTGTATGCTAGGCGCCTATGCGCTTACCCAGGTACTGTTTATGGCAAAAAAGGTATACGATGAGCATCATGAAGGAGAAAATCAGAAAGTTCAGTTTGTTAAATCGCGCTTTGGTCTTCGAGATACTCTAAAATATTGGAAAACACTCCTTCGTTCCTCGGTGATTGGCGTTATCATCGGCGCCATTCCAGGCACCGGAGGCGCCACCTCTGCCATGTTCTGCTACAATGAGGCACGGCGCGTGTCCAAAAACGCAGACAATTTCGGCAAGGGAGAAATGGAAGGGGTTGTTGCGGCAGAATGTGGGAACAACGCTGTAACAGGCGCAACGCTAATTCCAATGCTGACGTTAGGCATTCCTGGGGATAGCTTGACCGCGATTATGCTTGGAGCCCTTACCATGCAGGGAATCGTGCCAGGTTCCCAACTGTTTAGTTCCGGCAACATCTGGGTGTATGCGATCATGGGCGGCTTGCTGCTCATCAACCTGTTCATGTTCTTTCAGGGGCTTTTATTTTCCCGAGCGTTTGCCAACATTAGCCGTGTTCCTACCATTATCATGATTCCATGTATTATTGCCGTTTGCTGCATGGGCGGCTTTGCAATCGGAAATACGACGTTTGAAGTAAGCTTGCTGATAGCATTCGGCTTGATTGGGTACCTTATGCGTCGCTTTGATTTTCCCATTCCACCCATGACCATAGGCTTAGTCTTAGGGGAACTGTTTGAAACCAACCTTCGCCGTTCACTCGTTTTATCTGACGGTAGCGCTAACATCTTTTTCACCCGTCCCGGTAGCTTGATTATATTGATACTTTCTCTTGTGTTTGCGTTTATGCCTGAAATCAAGGCTCTTCTCGCAAAAAACAAGTTGAACAAGCAAACGATTAGAGGTAATGGAGAGGAAACGAAATAAAATGAAGCAGCTTTGCGACCTGCACACTCATACTACCGCTTCGGATGGCTCCTTTACGCCCGAAGAATCTGTCCGATATGCGAAACAACTGGGAGCGTGCGCCCTTGCGATTACCGATCACGATACGATCTTGGGGCTCCAAGAGGCGGTAGACGAAGGGAAACGGATTGGTCAAAAAGTGATTCCCGGCATTGAAATCACCACTGCGAAGGACGGGTGCGAAATCCATATAATTGGCCTATATCTTAATTATCAGGATCCAAAACTCATTAGGCAGGTGGAAAAGCTAGAACAGGCACGTATCCGGCGCAACGAACAGATGATAAACCGCCTGATTAAAAATGGCTTTAATATTTCTCATAAAGACCTTGAGCGTTTTTCCGGCTCCATTTTAACCAAGGCGCACGTTGGTCAAATCTTAGTGGAACGCGGACATGCAGCAAACGTTATAGAGGCAATGAACCGATATCTCAGAAAAGGCGGAATTGCCTATGTGGAAAGAGAAACGCCCAGTCCGAAGGAATGCATTCAAATGATTCACGATGCGGGCGGCCTTGCTTTTGTTGCCCACGCCAATCAAATTGACAAAAATAGCCGGGAAAATAGTATCCACATCTGTCGGGATATCCTTTCTCTTGGCGCAGATGGGCTTGAGACACGCTACTGTGAATTTGATAATGATTGGAATATGCGAACCGATGCGCTTGCTGAAGAATACCACTGTCTCTCTTCAGGTGGTAGCGATTTTCATGGGCTTTTTAAAAAAGGACTGGATATGCTGCATGGTTATGGAAACCTTGAAGTACCTTATGAGTATGTAATGCGGATGGAAGAAAGGCTAAAAGGCTGATACCATAAGCGTTTTACACATCTCGTTCAATTTACAGCGAATTGGACATTATAGGACAACTGGGGATTTAATGCCAAGTTAAATGTTTTATTAGTCTTGGATAGTCATGGACTGTGGCAACAATGATTTACCACAGTCCTTATTATATTTTTTTATGTCCTTTAATGAATATATTTCGTTTTGGTGATGGGTGAGAATACCGATTAGAGGCAGTATCAGTTAACTATTTGAAGGGGTAACGTTGTTAATAAAATTCAGATCTGTGATTGAAGGAATTCATTAGAACCCAGTGGTGATGGTATAGAGTTACCGTAGTTAGGAACCTATAAAGTAGCATTGATATTTTTCTCGTTTTTAACCAAGGCAAAACTCAAAACTTTCGGTTTAAGAATAAAAGATTTTTGGTGTCTATCATTTTGGATTGTTTTAATGTTTTTTCGGTCGCGACTATCTTTAGCTGAGCCATCAAACCGGCTTTTAATAAAGGCGATACCGAGAGTTCGTACATCTTTTGTGAAATAGAAAACACACGAAAAACCCTGTAAAAATCACGCATCCAATTAACATTCTCTTTGGCTTATAAACTTTTTCCTTGCATTTTTCACCATAATAGGATAGGATAAATACGAACAGTACAAAAATAGTACCAATATTGCTGGAGGGGTTTTTATGAACATCTCAAGTGCGTTGTATCTTGTCCTTGCCAGCGGTCTGTTGGCCTTAATCTTCGCTTTTTTAAAAGCAAGATGGATTTACAAACAGCCGCTGAACAATCCGATCCTGTCCGAGGTTTCCGGGCATATCGCCGATGGCGCGATGGCCTTTCTGTCTCGTGAATACAAAGTGCTTACGCCCTTCATTCTTCTGGTTGCCGTATTCTTGTTTTTTGGCAATACGGGCGCTCTGCGCTGGCAAAGCGCAGCCTTTATTTTAGGGGCAATCACGTCCGCGCTATCCGGGTATTTCGGTATGCGCGTCGCCACCGCCGCCAATGCTCGCACATCACAGGCAGCTAATGACGAGGGCCTGAACGCCGCGCTGCAGATCGCCTTCTCCGGCGGCTCCGTCATGGGTATGAGTGTAGTAGGCCTTGCGCTGACCGGACTTGCCATCGTGCTCTTTTTCGGCACCGGCACTTACGGCGTTGAAGAAGATACCTTTGCCAAGCTGATTCTGCCTCTTGGCACCGCCTTTTCCCTCGGCGCTTCCTCCATCGCCCTCTTTTCCAGAGTGGGCGGCGGCATCTTTACCAAAGCCGCCGACGTGGCTGCCGACCTGGTCGGCAAGGTAGAAGCCGGCATCCCCGAGGATGACCCCCGTAACCCCGCCGCCATCGCCGACAACGTAGGCGATAACGTGGGCGACGTCGCTGGCATGGGTGCCGACCTGTTTGAAAGTTTTGTCGGTTCCATCGTCGGTTCGATGATTCTGGGGCTTGCGGTATCTTCTGCAGGTCCTGAGCTCAAATTAAAGCTGATGCTTTTGCCTCTCTTGGTTGCCGCAATTGGCGTTGTGGCGAGCATAATTGGCACTCTGTTTGTCAGAGCCAAGCCAGGCTCCGACCCTCAAAAGGCGTTGAACGCCGGTACCTTTGGCGCGTCCGGTATCGCTACTGTGGCGGTGGCCTTCCTGTTGTACTTCCTGATGGGGGACCAAACTTACGGCAATAATGTAGGCTGGCTTAATCTCTTCGGCTCTACCGTGCTGGGGCTTGTGTCCGGCGTTATCATCGGGCAGGTGACAGAATACTTCACCGGAACTGATAAAAAGCCCACCACATCCATCCTTACTTCCAGTGAAACGGGTTCCGCCACCACCATCATTACGGGTATCAGCGTGGGTATGCGTTCCGTTTTTCCTACCGTTTGCATTATCGCTGCTGCTATCTTTGGTTCCTTCTGGCTAAGCGGCATGTACGGCGTTGGTATCGCGGCAGTCGGTATGCTGGTGACGCTTGGTATACAGCTTGCAGTAGATGCCTACGGCCCCATTGCGGACAATGCGGGCGGTTTAGCTGAAATGGCAGGGCTTCCGCACAGTGTGCGTAAAATCACCGACTCTTTGGACGCGGTCGGAAACACCACCGCCGCTATCGGAAAAGGTTTCGCCATCGGTTCCGCCGCGTTAACTGCCATCATCCTGTTCTCGTCCTTTAAAGACCTTGCAAACCTTTCGCTGGCAGACATCAGCATCACCGATACACGAATGCTGGTCGGTATTCTAATCGGCTCAGTTATTCCTTTCCTGTTCAGCGCGCTGGCCATGTCCGCGGTTGGCAATGCTGCCCACGAAATGATTGACGAAGTGCGCCGCCAATTCCGCGAGATGCCGGGCATTTTGGCTGGGAAAGACAAGCCGGATTATCGCCGCTGCATCGATATTTCCACCAAGGCTGCTCTTCGCGAAATGATTGCGCCTGGCCTGATTGCCCTTATTTCCCCCATTTTAGTTGGCTTCATCGGCGGCAAAACCATGCTGCTGGGGCTTTTGATCGGTGTTACCATCACAGGTGTTGGCCTTGCTATCTTTATGAGCAACGCAGGCGGCGCTTGGGACAATGCCAAGAAAATGGCCGAAGCGGGCGACCCCGGCCACCGCAGCAGCGAGAGCTATAAGGCCACCGTGGTGGGCGATACCGTGGGCGACCCTTTTAAGGATACCGCTGGCCCTTCGCTGAATATTCTGATTAAGCTGATGAGCATGGTGGCGCTCGTGATCGCACCCATGCTATAATAGACAAAGAGAACAATCAGGAGGTTCGAAAATGAGCACTGAGTACCAACCACATTTGTATATGATCGTTTACCCTAACTGCGCTCTGGTTTTAAGCCACCTGCGGCCGGAAGATTTTGGGTTTCGTTATAATTACGGTTCCAGCAGCTTTTACTCTGGCAAACTAATCTTTGCGGAATTGGATATCAATTACCGCAACGACTACTTTGCCATCGACGCAGCGCTTGAAAAGCTGCGTCCCCATAAGGACGGGAGTCCCAAGGCCACCAAGTATGTTGCTAACTACCGTATTTTGGAGCATGTGGACATTGACGCCGTGAAGGTGTTGTACATCGCCAACGCGGACGGNCGGAGCTTCCCGCTTTATCCCGCTGAATATCAGGACGAGGATGATTCCTGTGACCTTAAAATTTTCGCTGAAATCAACCCCATTTCCATGCTGACGCTGTCACGCTATAATATGCTGCAGTTCGGCGAGTACTTCACAAATCCCAATAATATGCTGGCTGTTCCGCGCCTTCTATACGCAAAGGTTAAGCTGGAAATCGACCGCTTCCTCAAAGAATTTGAGATGAACCCTTTCAGCACGCCGCCGCTTGAGGGCGTCCATCCTTCCAAACTGCGTGACGCTATCAACGAGCTGCGCCGTCGCAAAGACAAATACCTGAAAGGGTTGACCCTCGACACTGCTTTTACCAAGGAAAGCTACCGTTTCATCGACCACGGCTTCATGCTTATGGACAAGGACAAATCCAAGTTCTTCCCTATGCCCTCGTTTGAGGAGATTGAAGCCAAGGATCTTCGCTTCTACAGAGGCATGTAGCCATTTCACGCATAGAGAAGTATCTCAAGAGAAATTTCCGTATCCAAAATCACTAAGGCTATCCGGTATCTGTTTATCCATTCCGACCAAATGATGTTTTTTAAGTTTTAGCGCCGTTTTCGGCGCTATTTTAAACGTTTTTTGCTGTCGATGTGCTGTTATATGTTCAAATTTTTACAACCAAGTGAAAATATCACCCAAGAAAATACCTGTTTAGGGTGATAGTACCGTCGCTAAA
>JGI24712J26585_10000089_pt1 | contig 68479 bp, 74 predicted proteins | sample BioPla3DNA2_FD_26585 | JGI IMG/M metagenome (IMG submission 26585) | reverse complement strand
AAAGATTCCCCGCCGTTTTGAATTGAATCGGCGGGGAATTTGATTTTTTGCCGCAATCAGACTTGAATTAACACCTGCGGTATTGTATAATATATAATGAAATGAATCGTAAGAAAAACAGCAAAGGAGCCGAAGATGACAGAACTGCTTGTAGTCGACGACGAAGAGAATATCCGCGCATTAATCCGCAAATACGCCGAATTTTCCGGTTACAGTGTCACCGAAGCCGCCGACGGCATGGAAGCTGTCGAGCTTTGCCGGAGCCGCGGTTTTGACCTTATAATCATGGATATAATGATGCCGGAGCTTGACGGCTTCTCCGCCTGCCGCGAGATACGCCGCATAACCGACACTCCTATCCTCATGCTTTCCGCGCGCGGCGAGGAATACGATAAGATTAACGCTTTCAACCTCGGTATCGACGATTATGTCGTAAAACCCTTTTCTCCGAAGGAGCTGATGCTCAGAGTTGAGGCGATACTCAAGCGGACAAGAGCCGCCGGCGGAGAATATATAAAAAAAGAAGTCTTCGAGCAGGAGGGACTGAAAGTCGATTTTACCGCAAGGATAGTCTATGTCGACGGCTCCCCGGTAGATATGACGCCGAAAGAGTATGAACTTTTGTTTTATCTCGTCAGGAACCGCAATATCGCGCTAACGCGGGAAAAACTGATAACCGAGGTTTGGGGCTATGATTTCGACGGCGACGACCGCACCCTTGACACTCATATCAAGCTGCTGCGCCGCTCCCTCGGCCAGTACAGCCGCTTCATAACTACGCTGCGCGGCGTAGGTTATCGTTTCGAGGCGAGATGATATGTCGGAAAAACTCCGAAGCAAATTCAGCGTAAAGCAGAAGCTGTTCATCTACCTTGCGCTGTTCACCGCCTTTATTCTTACGCTGCTTTGGCTGACGCAGGTGCTTTTTTTGCCGGACATATATAAAACCATCAAACTGAGCGAGATTAAAATAAGCGCCCGGGCTCTGGCTGACAGTATAGGCAGCCCGACTTTCCGGGAAGACGCGGAGAGATTTATCCTTCGCGGAGATATGTGCGTTCTGGTGCTGAAGATGCTCGACGAGGACAACGCGCTCGAAGTTTTGAGCCTTGACACGCTGCCGAACTGCATGATACACAACACCGACCGCGCAAGCAAATTCACTCTTTACGATATGGCAAAGAAAAACGGCGGAGAGCTTCTGCAGCATTATCGCTACGACGACGACGCGCGGGTGTATTACAGCGTCGAAGACGACGGCTATGAACGTGCGGAAAATGAAATCATTGTCTACGCGATAATAAGTCAGATAAAAGGCGAGAGATACCTTTTTTTGCTGAATTCGATAATCACCCCGGTTGCCGCCACGACAAGAACCCTGAATCTGCTTCTGATGTTTATTTCGGTCATACTTTTAGGCCTTTCGGTTCTCTTTGCGACGCTTATTTCCCGCAGCATCACAACTCCCATCATTAATATAAACGAAAGCGCGAAGCAGCTCGCGAAGGGAGATTACGACGTAAGTTTTGAAGGCTCAGGCTACCGCGAGATATCCGAGCTGGCGGATACTTTAAATCATACCGCCGCAGAGCTTGGCAAGGTGGATTCGTTGAGAAGGGAGCTTATAGCTAACATCAGCCACGATCTGCGTACCCCGCTTACCATGATAAGAGGCTACGCCGAGGTCATGCGCGATATTCCCGGCGAAAACACCCCGGAAAACGAGCAGATAATCATAGACGAGACCAACAGGCTGACTTCTCTTGTAAACGACATGCTTGACATTTCCAGATATGAGTCGGGGAATTATACGGTCGAACTAAAAGAGACTAATATCACAAAAGCGGTAAGCGAGCTGCTTGAAAGATATAACAGTTTCGCCGAACGGGACGGCTATTACATTGACTTTCATTACGACGACGAGCTTATAATGCGCACCGACGCGTCTAAAATAATACAGGCGCTTTATAACCTCGTCAACAACGCGATAACTTATTCGGGAGACGACAAGCGAGTTACCGTCTGCCAGTATGTCACGATAGGAACCGACGGACTGCCGAGCGCCGTTAAATTCACGGTAACCGATACCGGCGAGGGGATACCGAAGGATAAACTGAACCACATATGGGAACGTTATTATAAGGTTGACAAAGTTCACCGCCGCGCCTCCGTCGGAAGCGGACTCGGACTCTCGATAGTCAAAAATATCGTTGGACTTTTAGGCGGCAGCTGCGGTGTTGAGAGCGAAGAAGGGAAGGGCTCCACCTTCTGGATTGAATTCCCGGTTTATCCGGACTTGCCGTACGGAGAGAATGAGTCTGATTCAATTTGAATTTATTGTCCCAAACCCCTTGAAATATCCGCAAGAGATGATATAATGATATCAAACGAAAAACGGAGGAATGTATCATGCTTAGAGAATTCAAGCCGGTCAAAGCGGCCGTCATAGGCTGCGGCGCTATTTCCCGCAACTATTTCAACAACATTACAAAGAAATTCAGGATTCTTGAGATTGTCGGCTGTTCGGACATAATCCCCGAACGCTCGGCGGAACGCGCAAGAGAATACAACGTCGCGCAGATGACAAACGAGGAGATATGGGCGGATCCAAATATCGAGCTCGTCATCAACCTTACCTATCCTACCGCGCATTACGACGTCACGATGGCGTCGCTGCGCGCAGGCAAACACGTTTACAGCGAAAAAATGATCGCCACCGACTTCGCCCTCGGCGAGGAGATTATGCAATACGCCGACGAACACGGCCTTTATGTCGGCTGCGCGCCGGATACCTTCCTCGGCGGAGGACTTCAGGCGGCGAGATTTGCCCTCGACTCCGGTGTAATCGGCGAACCTGTCGCAGCGAATATAACTCTCGCCCGCTGTTACCGCCATGACCGTTTCACCGACAAAACCGACCGCATGTTTGTTTATCACCGCGGCGCCGGAATACTTCAGGACGTCGGCGTATATTATCTCACCGCTCTCGTCAATCTCCTCGGTCCGGCAAAAGCAGTCTGCGGCTTTTCGCAGCGCCGGCATGTCGAAGACAGGCTTTACGCAAACCCTTCAAACCCAGGATACGGAAAGCCTATGATAAATGAATCCGACAATAACACCGCCGGAGCTATCGAGCTTTCCTGCGGAGCGCTTTGCCCGATACTCACCACTACCGAAGCCGCCTCATTTACTCATCACTTCGAGATTTTCGGCAGCGACGGCACGCTTATGCTGAATGACCCCAACGAATTCACCGGAAATGTTACCGTTAAAGGCAAAAACGGCGCAGAATATCCGGTTCCGATCAACTACGCGTATCTTGACGAAAACCGCGGACTGGGCACAGCCGATATGGCGTACGCGATCCGCTCCGGTCGCCCGCCGCGCGCATCGGGTCGGACGGCGCTCCATGTACTCGAGATAGCTCACGGGATTCTTTACGAAAACGGTATATATAAACTGAAAACCACAACGGAACGCGCCCTGCCTTTCGCTCCGGGCTATATCGAGTATCCGGAGATGGTAATGAATATATAGTAATATAAATAAGGATGTAATTAGATTGTTAATTATCAACATTCGAGTTTGAAACGACATTCTTAAACGAAAACCAATTTCGTGTAACATTACAAATTCCTTACAAATTACCGATACCTCTTGATTTATTCGTGAATTTGTGCTATTATAAAGTCACAGGCGAGGGCTAATAAGGCCTATTTGCCTCAACTTCCCGGGTGAGGACGGAAAATTGAGTCAAACCCGCCTTGCGGCCTATCGGCTGTAAAAATAATTATTTTTAAGGAGAAACCATTTATGAGAACTTCGAAGAAGTTTTTTGCAATGATTCTCACCATCCTTATGGTAGTGGGAAGCTTCTCCGCCGTACTCTCTTCTTACGCATTTGACGACGTAGAGGATTATCAGACACAGATTTCTCTGATGAGTCAGCTGCGCATCGTCGAAGGTAAGGACGAAACCACCTTCGGTTACGGCGAAGATGTCATGAGATGGCATATGGCCCTCTGGATTGCAAAGATCATGACCGGTAAAGTTGACGACGCGTACGTAAACTGGTACGAGACCACCAACTATACCACTTTCCAGGACATCAATCCTGACCAGTTCTACGGCTCCATTTCTTATGGCGTAGAAAACGGCATCATCCTCGGCTACTCCGAGTCCGAGTTCGGCCCGGAAGACGGCATCATATTCCAGGATGCTTTCACGATGGTCGTACGTATGCTCGGCTACGGCTCGGCTTCGATGGATGCCAACTATCCGTGGTCCTATGTCGACAAAGCGATAAAGCTTGGTCTTGACAAGGGACTCCGCGCCAACTATAACAACGAAGAGACCGCTACCCGCGAAGAGATCGTAGTAATTCTTTACAACGCTCTGTTCGCACCGAGAGCTAACGGCACCACCTATGGCGAGGCCAAGTTCAACCTCATCATGGACACCGTTGTTATTTCCGGCACCACCCGCGGCAACATGTACTCCGACGCTGCTGCTCCGACGAAGATTGCTCCGAGCGGCGACACCTATGTTGCGTTCAACATTCTCAATGCCGACGGCACCGTTCAGACTACCCCGACCTATTATCTGCCCCGTTCCGCATTCGGAACCCTCGGCGACGATGATATCGCAGCTTCTCTGAAGATCGGATATTCGTATGATGTTGTAACCATCAACGATTACACCACCATCCTTTATGCGAGAGAAAACGACGCGGTAGTAGTTGACCAGGACGGCTTCACCGGCGGCACCGACGGCGCCCGCAAGAACCTCACCATCAATGCCGACGCCTACAAAGCTGTAACCGCATATTCGGTTCTTAACAGCCATCAGGGCACCTGGACGACCAAAGAATACGAAGCTTTGATCACCACCTTCCAGGGCACGAACACCGCTATCGGCGGCTCGGCTTACCTCCGCAACGGAAGCCTTGACATTGTCGATGAAAAGGATAATGTCATTCTTGCTTATATCCCCTATGCTGTATCCGGCACCCCCGGCGTACCGACCGGCGTTTACATGGTTGAGAAGAAAGGCTTCTATGTAGACCCGACCGCCGCAGACTGGGCGAAGGCAGCCGAAGCGTACTTCAAGGTATTCCCGCCGACGAAGATCAACATTTATCAGTACATCACCGACACCTATTCCGACATCACTCTGAGGAATGCGTATTCGGATACCATTCTCTTCGACGATGACTCTGACGGTGATTACGACCGCGGCATCTATATCTACTATTCTTTCGCTAAGATAGGCACTGATGACAAGAAGCTTAAGGCTGACGGCGCAGTTCTTACCGGCGACTACACCAAGACTGTATACATTGATGTTGACAAGTACTTCGACGGCGAAGACTATGTTCTTGAAGCCTCCGACGTCATCGGTCAGTATGCCCTCTACGCATACAACCCGAGACTCGACATCTTCCTGTTGAAGAAGACCTACGAACTTAAGGTCGGCTATGTAACCACCGTTAACAAGCCTGCGAAGACCTTAACTTTCGACCAGGTATACTTCGGCTACAACCAGGGCAACATCACCGGCACAACCTACGCAATGGGCGTAGACACTCTCCCGGGCGGAAACTACAACTCGGTAGTTGCCAACTACAAGGATCTTAATACTCTTAAAGGTCGCACCGTCAACTACATACTTGACGAGAAGTACTCCGCAGTACTCCGCCTTGTCAACTATGCCGACGCTGCCGGCTACATCGTATTAAAGAGCTATATCAACTCCCTTAACACGACCGGCGCTGCGAACGTTCTCGCTTACGTTAACAGCAACATCGCAAGTGTAATCTCGATAGCCTCGATCAACGGCTACACCAACATAGTCGGTACACAGTATGCCAACAGCTACGGCCCCGGCGACCTCTTCTACGGAACGAAGGACGCTCTCGGCATGTACCACCTGACCTATATTCCGGACAATCAGTTCGACTATTATGCATACTGCACAGGCTATAGTCAGACTTGCAATATGAAGAAGCTCGGCCTTAACTTCACCAACGGCGTAGTTTACAACGACGCTCAGAAGACTGTTACGGTTGAACTCGGTCCGGACGGCAAACTCATTTCCACCACCCCCTCGCACTTCTTTGATAATGCCGCCGGCGTAGCAGCTTCGTTCGGCCACTTCTCTGTAGACAAGGATTCCATTATAATCCTCGTCGACAGCTATGGTGAAGATTATTATCTTGATTATCCCTACGGGTACGGCTTCGGCTTCGGCTCAGGTCAGCTCGTAAACGACGGCTCAGTCCCGACGCTTAACTTCCAGGCCTCTAAGGGCATTCCGGAGAACGGCGCTCACATCAGTCTCTATGACTCTTTCGACCACGCTGATTATGATCCCAATCACTGCCGCATCTTCGTTGATCTGAATGATAAGAACATAGTTAAGTTCATGTATGTCGTCAACGGCAGATGGGATGAGAACTATGCATTCAATGTTCAGGCCGGTCCTTATCTCGACTCCAATGACACCATCATCTTCATCGACGAACACACCGACGAAACGATGGTAGCTACCAACCAAACCTCCTCAGGTTACGGCGTAACGGTAGGCGGCGTTTGGAAGTACGAAAACGCGATCGACTTCATCCGCGGCGGTCTTACCTCCGCTTACACCGGCGCTCTGTACAACCAGAGACTTATCCCCGGCCACTTCTACTATGTGAAGGATGGCTATGTAGTCGGTGAAGCTCCTGTTGCCGGTCACACCTCCCCGGTTGGCTTTGGTGATTATGGCTTTAATGACATTCAGGTAGTCAAGGTAACCTGGCTCGAAAATTACTTCGCAGCCTATGGAAACAACTTCGGCGGATTACCCGCTAACCCTGTCAATCCGTATACCACTACTTACGGCTCCATTATAGTTTACGAGCTTAACGGCACGACTATAACCTATAAGGACGGCGCTCCGGAGAACAAGCTTGACGCCTTCAAGGCTATTGTAAACAAGCCGAACTCCTACGCTACCGCGTATGTCTATGTCGGCGACGAATACTCAGCTCAGAAGAGAGTCTTCATCACCACCACCTATACCTCCGGCGCTGATCTCGGTGTTGTCAAAGACCTCGGCAACGTACTCACTCACGGCCGGTGCGATGACCCGTGGGTCGAAGATTATAGTGCCCAAAGGTGCACCAAATATCAGATAACCAAGGCGCAGTATGAAGCTATCTCTGACTGGTTCCCTGCAAACAACGACCACTGGAACGAGGAATTCGCTCATATAGGCACCACTATGCTGCTGTATTACAAGGGTGCTATTGTTCCTAACTTCAATGCTACTAATGTCCGCATTGCGACTGAAATCAAGGGTGCCGGCGGCGACCTTACCGAATACTTCCTGCACATTTATATTCCGTGGGGTCGTGAATATAAATTCAATTACGGACCTGACGATCCCAATAAGCTGTGGCTTGTCTGGACCAACCCGAACAATACCAACGAGTCCTACAAGCTTGGCCTCTTTGAGCTTAATATAGCAGTTCCCCCCATTCCCTGATTGTCTGACGGCAAAGATTAAGCTTTAATACCCACACCGCCCCTCCGGCCATCCGGAGGGGCGGATTTAAATTTATTTACAATTACCGGCTCATAAAATCAATTCAAAAACTCACTCTGAAGCTCGTTTTTCGGCGGAAAAATTATCCAAAAGAGGAAAATATTGTCGGAAACTACCTCAAATAATGTAATAAGAAGGTAAAAATCACAAAAAAGAGGTGTTTCGGGCTCGTTCAGCCATCTGTTGTGGAAAATAGTGTGCAAGGTGCACAAAATATCTCCATAATTTTTGGAGAAAAAAACACTTTAAATTCCCGATAAAATCTGATATAATATATAACAACCAATAAGTTGAATAATAATTCAGACGCCCCGAATCGGTAACATTAATCAAGTGGGGCGAATCAACAAGCAAAAATAATTGATCACGAGGAGGATCATCATATGGCAAGCCTATCGTTCAAGCATATTTACAAGAAATATCCCGGCAACGTGACCGCCGTATCCGACTTCACTCTCGAAGTACGTGATAAGGAATTCCTGATTCTCGTTGGCCCGTCCGGATGCGGCAAGACTACCACTCTGCGTATGGTCGCCGGTCTCGAAGAGATTACCGAAGGCGAACTCTTCATCGGCGATAAGCTGGTGAACGATATTGCCCCGAAGGACCGCGACATCGCGATGGTCTTCCAGAACTACGCTCTTTATCCGCATATGACCGTTTTCGACAACATGGCGTTCGGACTTAAGCTCCGCAAAACTCCGAAGGAAGAGATTAAGCGCCGCGTTGAGGAAGCCGCCCGTATTCTCGACATTGTTCACCTGCTTGACCGCCGCCCGAAGGCTCTTTCCGGCGGACAGAAGCAGCGTGTTGCTCTCGGCCGCGCAATCGTCCGTGAGCCGAAGGTATTCCTTCTTGACGAGCCGCTCTCCAACCTTGACGCTAAGCTTCGCGCGCAGATGAGGACCGAGCTTACCAAGATTCATAAGCGTCTCCAGACCACCTTCCTTTATGTTACCCATGACCAGGTCGAGGCTATGACCATGGCGACCAGAATAGTCGTTATGAAGGACGGTCTTATCCAGCAGGTCGACACTCCTCAGAACCTCTACGACTATCCGACCAACCTCTTTGTCGCCGGCTTCATCGGCACTCCTCAGATGAACTTCATCAACGCGTTTCTTGAGCAGCGCGCCGACGGCGTATATGCGAAGTTCGGCGATCCGGAAGACCTCAACAATCCGGTTTACGCTTACTTCAAGATCGCTCCCGAAAAAGCTTCCGATCCCGCTATCAAGGATTATATCGGCAAGGACGTTGTTATTGGTATCCGTCCCGAATGTCTGCATGACGACGCCGCTTCGATGACCGCTTTCCCGGATTCTGTCATTGAAGCCGACATCGACGTAACCGAGCTTATGGGCGCTGAAATTCTTCAGTATGTAAACTGCTGCAACATCAACCTTGTTGCCCGCGTTTCCAACCGCTCGACCGCTCGCGCAGGCGACCGCATTAAGATTGCCATCGAGAACAACCGTCTCCATATCTTCGACAAAGATACCGAGAAGTGCCTTATCCATTAATCTGAATATAAAAAACAGAGCTCTGATAATTCAGGGCTCTGTTTTGTTTATGTATTCGGTAAGTTCCGCTCGCGTATTGCCGGTCTTTCCGTCGGCGACCGCATATAAAAGCTCCCGCCTGAGTCTTCCGAGCCGCGCGCCGACATATCCGAGCGCCATAAGCTCCTCGCTTGAAACGCCAAGCTCCGCTTCCGAAAGCGGCGCTTTTTCTTTTATGAGTTCGTCGGCTTCCGAGATGAGTTTCCGACAGTCGCGCTCAGACAACCTGCCGAGGGCATAGGAGGCGTTAAGAAGCCTGCGGGTATCTTCATATCCTAAATCGATAAGACAGCGGTGTGTGTTGTCATGAGGCGCCGTAAGGGCAGTTGAGATAGCTTTGCCGGAGCTGATTTCGGATTTCGACCGTTTCAGCCCGCAAAGGACATCTTCTGTCGAATCTCCAAACAGAATAACGCAGCGGGTGATAAAATCAGCGTCGGATAAATCTATCTTATCTGTATTTGCCGGTTTTAACCCAATGGCTGAAGTAAAGACTTCGATATATTCGGTCAATATCTTCCGGGGAGCGGGGCAGACGAGTATCTTATAAAACTCCTCGGCAACCCTTTCGCGACTGATGCGGTTGAGCATATGCCGGCAGGAAAGGACAGCCTCCGCCGTTTCCGCTTCAATCTCAAAACCAAGGCGGCAGGAAAATCTAAGCGCCCTCATCACTCGCAAGCCGTCCTCCGAAAACCGCGTCACGGGATTTCCCGCGGTTCGGATTTGTTTTGCCCGAAGATCAGCCATACCGCCGAGCGGATCGAATATTTGTTCCGGTCTTACATATCCGTCGGGCTCAACCGGCAGCGCCATTGCGTTTACGGTAAAATCGCGCCTTTTAAGATCATCTTCGATATCCGGAACAAAGAAAACCGAATCGGGATGACGCCCGTCCGAATATCCGCCCTCCCCGCGGAACGCGGTTACTTCCAGCTTTTGACCGTCAATCATAACGCCGACCGTGCCGTGCTTTAGTCCGTCAAGAATCAATCTGAATCCTTCAAAAGCGGCGGCAATTTCATCCGGCGGCGCGCCGGCGGCTATATCCCAGTCGTGAACCTTATGCCCAAGCATAATATCGCGCACACAGCCGCCTACAAGATAAGCAGAAATGTCGTGTGAGCGCAGCAATTCAAAGGCGCGAAGCACATATTTCGGGATTTTTGTTTTCATTTCCATAAATTATGGTATAAATAAAGCCGCCTCCCCGAATCAAGGGTATTCCTTTTACGGGGAGGCATAAATTTCAGCGTTTAAATAGATCAGCCAGCGTTTTCTTCAAGGTTGGTGATGATCTTATCGAGCGTCTTGTTCCACTTCTTTTCCATCTTCGCGATTATGGAAGCGATGCCTTCGCCCTTTAAAACATATCCGCGGAAGAAGTTGTTCATTCCGGTTTCGGTGTAAAGGAATCCGAAGTCGGAGACGATGTTTTCGCGGATAAGGTCAATCATTTCGGCGGAGTCGGCGTCGCGGGTGTATTTGTTCTTCAGCGCGACGTCAAGATAGACCGGCGTAAGCGAGCGGCTGCTTTCCGCTGCCATCGCTTCAAGCACGTAAGTCGACACATTGAGTCCCTGCTCTGATATTGTCTTCGGTATGCCTATAAGGGTAGTTCCGTCATGCAGGGTGGTAAGGTAGGTGCTCTGTTCCTCGTTGAGCTTCGGCGCGGGAATAATGGCGAAATCGTCCTCCATATCGCGCATCCTGGTAGCGGCGTAATTGATACGACCGACGATGAAAAGCACAAGCCCGTCTGAGAAAAGTTTTGCCATCGCAGCGCCGTCGTCGCTGTTGGCGAGGAAAACGGACTGTGAACCACAGAGCTGGGCAAGTTTTTCCGAGAAAGTAACGGCGGTGTTGTCCTTGGTTATATAAAGCTGCGGTACGCCGTCGGCGTCGCGGGTGGTATATTTAACTCCAGCCGCCATCGACATTCCGTCGATCATGTCTTCCTTTGAATAGGAGTAGCCGAAGAAGTCGCCTTCGTTCGGTTGACCATCGCCGTTGAGGTCTTCATAAGCTGATTCGGAATAAGTGTAGAGGTTGTCAAGCGTCCATTTGCCGTCCCTGACTATCTGATAGATATTGTCACCGGGGTATTTCGAGGCGAATTTCTTAAGGTTTACGTAAGTAGCGTAAATTCCGTCGGTATAGGAAAGGGCGATATCGCCGGTTATCCAATACATATAGTCTTTATAAGCCATTGCGTCGTTGAACTTATCGCCCCAATAGGGTTTGTCAAGATCAAGGTTCGGAGCAGTCTTGAGGTTCATTACGATGCCTTCGGTGGCAAGACCTATCGACCAGTAGCCGTAGCAGGCGTAAACGTCGTAATCATCGGAACCGGCAAGCACGGAGTTTTTGAGCGTCGTCGCGTTAGTGCCCCAGTTATCGTCGATTATCGTATTGATTTTTACATTGAAACGCTCTTCAACAAGCAGCTGACGCTTGTATACCTCAACATCGGTTACGTCGATTGCGTCTTCAAGGGCTTCAAAGCTTCTCTTGTCAGAGGTTAAAAGCCGAACCGTATATCCGCCCAGATCCTCTCTTTCCGGCAAATCGTCGAGATATAGTTTTTCTGCTTCAGGTTCAGCGGCAAGATTTGCGCCGTCTGCTGCTGTACCGGCAGGAGCCGGTTTGCTGTCACCGCCGCAGGACGCCAAAGCGCCTACTAATAATGCTGCGGCAAGGATAAGACTTAAAATGCTGCGAATTGTCAAGCTGAAAGTATTTTTCATTGATATTCCTCCTGTTAATTATTTTCAACCATTCGCTGCGACCGGTATTAATTATCGTAAATACGCAGTCTAATACTTGATAATATAATATACCACAAATGTTCACTTTAATCAAGTGTAAAATTATACATTTAGATTAACAAACTAAATGTTTACAAAGATGTGCGGCGGTTATCCTCTCTTCGGATAAAATAAAAAATCCGGGCGTTTTGAGGCGCCCGGAACAGATGAAATGCTTTTACGCTTTTCTCGGACCTACGTCATTTGTTTCTATCTCACAGAAACCCATTGAATAGGCGGGGGAATCGGCAGCGAGAGTGAAGTCGTAATTCGCAGGATCGCGGAATTTCGGATCGGCGATAAGCGAACCTTCTTCAAGCCCCTGAGCCTTGAAATCGTCAAGAGAAAGTTTTCTGCCGTTCCTGGTAAACAATACCGGCTCTCCCTTCTCAGACCAGATAAGATTGTTCCCGCTTCCGAATGTGGCGCAGTCAAAGTGCCGTTCGGAAAGACCGTAAATCGGACAGCCGTTTGTCAGCATGATATTTTGCTCAAAGATTATCGAAAGATGCCGCTCAAAGCGGGAGATACGGCAGAGATCCTGACCTGCGTATGCGAAAATATTGTTGCGGACAACATTCATCCGTCCGTAATGCTGATGATAGCAGTTGTCGGAGCAGTTGTAGCAGATGTTGTTTTCGAGAGTGACATAAGCCGAGCCTTCATCGGTATACAGCGCCCAGCCGCCGTAATCGCGGCTTTTTATGTCATGAATTATGTTGCCGGAAACAATGGTACCGGGAGCTGCGCCCAACAGATAAACTCCGCCCATGTCTGAAAGCTCACCCTGACCTAAATTGAAGATATGGTTTTTGAGTATCAGGTTGTCGCGGGAGACCGACGGAGTGTAGCCCCAGACCCACCCGCAGGAAATTCCGGTGTAGAAAAGGTCGGAAATTTCGTTGTGAACGATGCGGTTGTTGAATCCGTTCATGATTATAACGCCGCAGCCGGCCATATGGACGCGTCCGCAGTGCTTTATTACGCAGTCGGCAACGGTGTTGTCGTGAGTGAAGTCAGCTTCATCCCCATCCGAAGCAGCGCCGTTGATACGAACGCCTCCGGCTCCGCCGTCGAAGAAATAGCACCGGGCAACGCGGATTTCCGAGCAGCCTTTTCCGATAAATACGCCGTAAAGACCGTAGTTAACAATGCAGCTTTTAGCTATCGCGCAATTTTGAGCGTATTCAAACTCAACCGTTCCCGGACAGTTGGAGGCTGCCTGCGCATCCGACGCGAAGCGATTGCTTTCATCGCCGTGAATGCCGGAGGGATTGTAGTCGGATGTAGTGTAGGCAAATTTCAGGCAGCGGAAACGGATGTTTCTGACATGATTGTCGGGACTTCCCTTTAATCTGAGCAAGGTTCCGAAGAGCGGAACGCGGGCGTCGAGAGTGTCTTTGTCCTCGCCGTCACGTAAAATATAGTAAAGCTTGCCGCTTTCGGAGTCGGGATAGAATTCCCCCTTTTTGCCGAACGCTTCGGCAACATTTTCGAGATAAAATCCAAAGTTGGTGGAAAGATTAAATATCGAAGGATAGCGCAGAGTGATTCGGCAGTTTTCGGGATCGTAAGCTTCTACCGGAGTTTTCTCGTCTATCCAGAAGTGGTTGAACCTGACATCAGCCGCAAGGATGCTTTCGCGGCTGAGACCGTCAAGCGCAGATTTCTCTGCTTCAAACCATTTGGACGGAGCAAAAAGAGACCTGTCGTGGTTTTCGATGTCCGCCATTTTAAGCGTTCCTTCAGCGGGGAAGCGCGGTTTTGCAGCGCGCAGACCGTTGACAAAAAAGTCCCTTACGCAAAACTTTCCGTCTTTGAGTTCGGGCAGCTCGGCGGAAACGCAGGAAATGCCGTTGAAGCTGTCGTCCTGCCAGCCTTCGAGCTTTAAAGCTGAAGTGATAAGGGCGGGATTGCATTTGTCATAGCTTTCAAATGTTACGTTGGTAATCGTCGGTCCTATCTCAAGAGTATTGTCAAGCTGATATTCGCCTGGAAGCAGCCTGACGGTTATCGGCTGATCGATTCCGGACCGCCGAAGCTCAGAAATTGCTTCTATCGCCGCATGAATTGAGCCGAAAGGTCCGTCACCGTTCGGTCGTACCACCGGCGACTGACCGGTGTAATTGTGTCCCGAAGGAGCGACATAATAGGTGCAGATGCTGTTAAAAGCACGCATTTTGATACCTCCGATTTAATTTATTGTTCGGTTTTTCCTTCAATATATGCAGGATGCTCCTGCGCCGCTGCGCCGGAGAGCTCCGCAGGATTTTGGAATCGCGGGAATTCGGTCGTCATTTCGACTGTACCGACTCTGTCGCGGTCGATAAAATCGAACATCTTGTTCATTCGGGTGACGAATATATATTTAGCTCGGACTAAATGAAGAGTGTCAAGTATATCCCACATTCCCTCCGCGCCTTCCGAATACGAGGTGGTCTGAAATGTCTCGTTTAAAAGAATCAGCGAATACGGATGATCTTCAACTCCGTCAATTATCCTCGCCATCTGCTGTACCTCGCCCTCAAACCGTCCGGCGGTGTCTCCCGCGCGGAAGTCTTCTTCGGCGGAACTGAAGTGCGCGTAAAGCCCCCGGCGTATCGAAAGCTCGGCGGTTTTTGCCGTGACCGGCAGACCTGCCTGCGCGAAAATATGGGCTATCGCAATACCGCGCAAAAGCGAAGTCTTTCCGGTGTTGCTCTTGCCGTGTATCAGAAAACCGTCAGACGATTTCATAAGCGCTGCGTCTCGGGGGATTATGTCGTCGCCGGTTTTACCTTCGATTATAAGAGAAAAGTCGCGCAGTGAAAGCAGCCGAAATCCGTCATCCTCGGGCGGAAAGACGGAGGGAAATACAAAATCGATATTAAGTTCGTCAAGGCTGCGGATTATTTCAAGCGCGGCGTCATAAAACACTATCTCGGTCGAAAGACCGAAGAAGACGTCGTAAATCCCGCCGGTAACCGCCGTCAGCGCCGCATCGATACGGCGGAGCGATTCGTTTGAAATGTAAAGCGCGTCGTCAACCGTCGCTTCGTCGCTTTCGATGTCAAATACCGGAGTTTCGCCGGTTTTTTTGCGTGTAAACAACTTAACCAGCGGATTTATCGGTTTATCATCGATTTCTTCAATACCGCAAAGGTCGCAGGAGACGAGGCGGATAGCCTGATCAAGCTCGGCAAGAGAGGAAAATTCAAAATCCTTGGGAGTTTTGTATCTGAAAAGAGCGGATATCCGTTCTATCTCGTTTAAGCTGTCGTTTTCAAGCATTTCGCGGCAGTATTCGGCGATCCTTTTCAACCCCTCGCTTTGAACCTCATATTTGTCTATCGCGTCGGCGAAAGAGGTGTAAAAAGAAAGGAGGGTTTTCGGAAACATCGCCGTAACCTTAAGCGAGGCAAAGGTATAATCAAGCAGCGCCCGGCGGTTGATCGCCCCCGATTGAGGATGAGCGCCGGAGCGCATTCCCTGCCAGTCGGCGCGCACGCGGTCGTAGCGGGAAAACAACGTCCGAAGCTCATCATAGAGATCCGGAAAATCAATAAAATCCCGAAGAATCTGCTGACGATAAACTATCGAAGCCACATCGGTAAGCGGCCGGGTAAGAACTCCCAAAAAATAATCGGCTCTTCGCGTATCCGGTATCAGCTTGCGTACTGCGCGGTCGAGCGAAAGTTCGTATGCTAAATCGAACACCTCACCGCGCCCGCTTTTTTCCGGTTCTCTGTAAAGTATACTGAATTTCAAGTCATGACTCCCGAAATATGATCTTCTGTTCCATTTTATATTTCGCCGAAGCGCTCGCCCAAATGCTCCCGGGTAAGGCGATATTTTTCAAGGATATCCCGGGCATAGCTGCTTTTGTCGGCGCGGCGGCGCTCAACCTTATAAGTGCGGCGGTTGTTCGCCGCAACATCGACTACAACGTTTAGATACGGAACCTTTGTCTGGCTTATGCCGTGCTGATGGGTTATATAAAGCCCGAAGACGCCGGTTTTGAACAGCCTTGCTCCGAGCGCGGCGGTAAGGGTAACGGCTCTGTCTTCCGAAGTCGCGGAATAGGTTTCGTTTAGAAGCACAACAGATCGTTCGTCCGCTTTTTCAAGTATTCGGTCGACGCGGTTCTGTTCATCGTAAAAGCGCCCGCTTGAGTCAAAACGCTCGTCCCGCGGGAAATGAGTAAAGATGCCGCCGGGTATGCTGAGTTCCGCTTTTTCGCAGGCGACGGGGCAGCCTATCGAGAACATCAGCGTCGCCACTCCGACTGCGCGAAGATAGGTTGTCTTGCCGCCGCCGTTTGCGCCGGTAAGGTAAAAGAAAGGCTCTTTTTCGGTAAAGCTGACGTCGTTGGGTACGATTTTCAGGCTGTCTTTTGCAAGCAGGGTAATATCGTAAGCGTCTTTAATCTCAAACCGCTTTTCGTCGGAGATGACGGGGAAGATCAGCGGAATTCCCGCCGCCGTTACCCGGTCGAACACCGAAACAAATCCAAGATAAAATCCAAGCTGAGAAATATAAGAAAGCAGCGTTCTGTCGTAAAAAGGCATTCGGTTTTTACGAAATTCCGAGAAGGCGGCAAATTCGTCCGGCGCGGCTTTTACAATCCCTTCGATTATGTTAATCGACAGCGGCGTCGGCGGCGTAGGTTGCCGGGGGGGCTTTTCGAGACCCAAGTTTTCCGCGCATTCGGAAATAATCGAAAGATAAGATCGCTTTCCTTTGTCGCGCACCCGGATGTTTTCTCCTTTTGTCATCAGGCAGATGCGGTTGTGCAGAACCGATGTTACAAGCGGATATGTCTTTTCGATCGAATCGGAAGTTTCGCGGAACCAGCTCATATTCACCTGAGCCGAGAAATAATCGTTGAAGCGGGAGAGCAGCGCCCCCTCGCCTCCCAAAACCGAGGCGAGCCGATAAAACTCCAGGACTGCTTTCATCAGCGAAACGAAGATGATATCCCGCTCACTGTCGGAACGGGCGGCGTTGTAAAGATCGTCGAATCTGCCCGCTTCTTCGGCGGAATCTCTCAGCGCGCTTAAGCGGGTTCTGAATCCCGTGTCCTGGAGACAGGCAAAGATTTCCCGGCGGGCGATGATATCTTCCTCGCTCAAAATATAACCGACGGCGTCAAGGGTATTCGGCGGCAAAAGCGAGGTAAGACGGACGTCTGCAAAAACCTCGGGCTCGATTTTGGGACAATCGGCGTTCGATTTGCAGAATAAAAGGCTTGGCAAAGCAACTGAAGGCATTTATATTATATCCTTTCGGAGATAAACTGTAATTGTTATGGTTGTCTGAAAATATTGTAGCATAAAGACGGCGTTAAGTCAACGCAACAGGATGAAATATGTAAAAACTTCAAATATCGCGGTAGTCCCAGGGATCAATTTGTTCGAAGAGAGCGGAGAGCGCCTCGCCGACGCTGGCAAACGGCAGAGAAAAACCGCCCTTATAAACGGTTTTATAAAAACCCCGCTTAAACTTATCTTCGATGACGGTTATAATCTCGCCCTTGTATTTGAAATAACTGTTTCCGCTTCGGCTTCTCTTGAATTTCGTGTTCAGGAAGTTCTTTTTGCGTCCGAGACGGTTTTTATAGTCATTTTCCCGCTTTTTGGCGCCTTCGACGCTGCCCTCCATATTGCCGGCGCAGACACAGCCGGCGCCGATCGCGCGCGGATATTCGTTATGCCGCATAACGTGGACATATCTTATTATCTGATAGCCGCACATCCGGCAGGTCCCGACCGGCGCGCCGAGATCGATTACACCGGTGCAATACCAGCCGGTATGCGGAACATCATTCCGCTTCCATAAGTTGGTCTCGCCTTCTGTCGGCTCCATCCACTCGGCATTCCGGTATCTTTGCGGGATATCGCTTTCAGATTCGGTTTTTTCTTCGGTTTTCGGCGGTTCGGTAATATTTTCTGCTTCTTCTGTTATTTCTTCTTCTCTTTCCGCCGCTTCCTTCCCGATATTCTCGATTGAAAACTTTATCTGATCGTGGTTTTCTTTTTTGTTTGCCTTATCGGCAATATCAATATTTTCTGCTTCGGATTTAAACATATCATTTTCGTTATCGGAGGAGACGGAGGGAGAGGGAATCTCCGACAACTTTTCTGTTTTTGGCGGTTCTGCTGAAACGGTATCGGCTGACGGAATATCGGGCGGCTTCGTCTCGGTTTCTGCAAGCGGCTGCGCTTTGTGGACGGCTTTTCGGCTTTCGGCTTTCTCGATAGCTTTATCCGCCGCTTCGCCGATCCCGCTCCAGGCGGCGAAATCATAATCGGCGCTTACCGGACGCAGTTCGCCTTTGTTGTCAAAGCGGATATAGTATACATTTTTCACTTCATCCTTCCGCTCGACGGTTCCTTCGCCGAAGATAGGGTGATTCACGCGGCTGCCCGGCAAAAGTCCGGATGAGGAAGCAGTTGTCTCAACATCGGCAGCCGCAGTCGTTTTGTTCTGCAATTCCTTTGAGATTTCGCCGGTTCTCACTAAATTGTCTTCGCCTATGTCGTAGAGAAACCTTGACGGTCGTTTCCGCCGGTCTTCCTCGCCGCCCTCCGAGTCGGTGAGAAACAGCCGTTTCCGCGCTCTTGTCAGCGCGACGAAGCAGAGCCTTCTTTCCTCCTCAAGCCCCTCGTTTTTGCGTTCCTCAAGAGTTCTTGACAACGGAAAAATGCCTTCGGTCATCCCGACGACAAATACCGCCGGGAACTCAAGCCCCTTTGCTGCGTGTATCGTCATCAGCTTAACTTTGTCGGAGTCGGAATCTTTCTCCTCCGCAGCTTCGATGTCGATGAGATCCAGCCACTGAGAGGGGGTCATTTTTTCCCCCCAGGCCTGTTCTCTGTTCCAGAGCGAGCGCTTTAATTCGGCTAAGTTGTCAAGTCTTTCCATGCTACCCGCCGCGCGGATGTAATCTTCATATCCGGAGCGGCCGAGCGCTTCGCCGAGCAAAGCGGATACCGACAAATTATCTTTTTCCTTCCGAAGCGAGTCGATAAGCTCAATAAATCCGGGGGCGCCGGTGGAGGAAAACAGCTTGTTATCAATCGAGGCTTTCAGCGCCGCGAACAGCGATTGCCCCGATTCCTCCGCCATCGCTTTAAGCGCGGCGAGACGGCTCTTACCGAAATTCCGTCGGGGAAGATTAATTACCCGCTCAAAAGCTTCATCGTCATCGAAGACGACAAGCCTCATATAAGCCAGCGCATCCTTTATCTCCATCCGGTCGTAGAATCTGACCGAACCGTAAAGCTCATACGGGATATGAGCCGAGCCGAGAGCAGATTCAACAAAGCGAGATAGAAAACCGGCGCGATACAATATGGCAATATTTCTGTAGCTGAACCCTTGGGAGATAAGCTTTTTTATCTCGGTCGAAATAGCCTTGCCCTCTTCCTCCTCGGTACGCAGATGCAGCCATCTTACCGGCTCTCCGGGCTGGCTTTCGGTGTAAAGATCCTTCTTCACCCGGTTTTTGTTGTATGCGATTAGCGCGTTTGCCGCCGACAGGATATTTCCGTCAGAGCGGTAGTTGCGGTTGAGCGTTATAGTTTCCGCGCCGGGGAAATTTTGCTCGAAGTCGACAAGGATTGACATATCCGCCCCCCGCCATTCGTAGATATTCTGGTCGGGGTCGCCGACGACGAAAAGATTTTTGTGAGCCGAACAGAGCGTTTTTATAAGTCTCAGCTCGCGCTTGGAGCTGTCCTGAAATTCGTCTACTTCTATGTAATAAAGCTGTTCCGCCCACTTCTGCGCGACTTCGGGGAAAGAGTTGAAAATCGAAAAGGTAAATGAAATCAGGTCGTCGAAATCAAGACCGTAGATCTGCTTTTGTTTTTTTAGAAACCTGCGGATAATATGGATATCCAGTCCGTCGGTCGAAATTTTATCGTTAAATGCGACATCTTCGGGACGTCCGTCAACCATGGGACGGACATAGTCTTCAGTTGATTTCAGCCGATGCATCGCCGCGACAACCCGTTCGTAGGTCGTCTGATCCATTCGTATATCTTCTTCGGCGTAAATCTCGGAAAGCAGCTTCCGTTTTGTCGATTCGTCGATTATCGCAAAGCTTTCCGACCACATGAGATGGCTGATATCTCCTCTCAGCACCCGTACGCAGAAGCCGTGATAAGTCGTGATAAGCGAGTTGTCATAACCTTCGCCGACAAGCTCCCGCACCCGCCGTTTCATTTCTCCGGCGGCTTTGGCGGTGAAGGTGACGCAGAGGACGTTTGAGGGATGAATACCGGCGGCTTTGACAAGATATCCGTATCGATGGGTAAGCGTTTTTGTTTTGCCGGAACCGGCTCCGGCGATGACCCGAAGATAGCCCTCGGTTGAAGTGACCGCCCTTAATTGATCTGAGTTTAGTCCGTCGAAAAGGTTGTTCATCATAGTCACCTTCGCTGCATCATTTTACTATATCATTATACTACAAATCCGCCAAAAGGTCAAACATTATTTGGACTGTAAATTTATGTTTTGTATATGATTAATGAGTAAAATTCAGTTAAAGTGAAAGTGTACAAAAATATATATCGAGATGTTACATGTTTGGTGAGATAACACACATTATTAATGCTTTTGAAATCCGAGGTTAAATGTTAACGATATTTAATATATCATGTAATAAAAATTAACAAACCATTCATCGAATCATACCCCATATTGTTAAATTGCTTTAATGAAAAAAATCCTGATATGAGTATAATTATAGTATCGTTAAAAAAGATAATATAAAATACCGACAGGCAAGGAAGGTATAAAAGAATGGCAAAACTTTCGCAGATTCTCGATTCATACGGCATCACCGATGAATATCTGAGAATGAAAATCACCTCTTTGGCGGATCCGGTCTCCGTTCGCAAGCATACCACCTTTGACATCAGCGGTTCGGTCAGTCTTTATGTACTCGAGGACGGAATTATTCGCGCCTACACCTGTGAGGAGGACGGAACGGAGATCACGACGAACTTCGTATATCGCCGCGGTCAGCCTTTTTACTCCAATCCCTCAATGCTCTCTCCGCGGATGGCAGGCGTAAGGGTTTACAACGAAACCCTTACCGAAAGCCACCTTTATCGCTTCGAAATCAGCGAAATTATGGATCTGGTTCAGATGTATCCGGCAATGCTTGAGCTGGCGCGAAACCTTATAAACGATTGGTTTGCTATCCAGTGGGAGCATACTCATATCCTTTATGCTTACAGCGCAAAACAGAGATATGAATGGTTCCTCGAGAGTTATCCTAATCTTTTGTCGAGAATCAGTCATAAATACGTCGCTTCGTTCCTGAATATGACTCCGGTTACCATGAGCCATGTTCGCCGAACGATAAATGAAGAAAAAGCAAAATCCGAAATCAATAAGCAAGAACAAGAAACCGAGTAAAACAACAAACAGAAATATGGCATAGACGCGGCATGGATTTTAAATTCGGCGATTTTGCTGATATCAGACCCGCACGGTTATACCGGGCGAGTCTGAACTTTTCTTGAATTAAATCACGATATATGTTGACAGATTAGCACGATAATGATATAATTCAATTACAATAAGCTTACAATAAGCTTAAAATAAGCTGTAAAATGGGGGCATAAAAATGAAAAACCGACTTTTATTAGCCAAAATCTTATCCTTGCTTCTGGTTGTTCTGCTTGTATCCTGCGGCGGGNCGTCAAAACCGCCGTCCGAAGCAGATCCCGACGCCGATTTAGCTGCGGATGACGCCGCGGTTGATGTTGAAACAGAGGCGGATATTTATGCCGACCTGCCAAAAAGCGATTTCGGCGGCTATGAATTCAAAATTCTCAATAACATCTCGAATTTCGCCATGACATCCATGTTCAGCGAAGAGCTGAACGGCGAGCCGATCAATGACGCCATTTACAACCGCAACGCTCTCGTCGAACAGGATCTGAATATCGAGATCATCGAGCAGATGCAGGAGTATTACGAAGTTACCGCCACAATGCAAAAACTGATCAGCGCAGGCGACCCGGTTTATGACGCATTCTGGAACGAGTCTAAGTTCCAGACTCCGTTTGCGGTTGAAGGTCAGCTTGTTCCGATAGAACAGCTTACCAATATAGCAATCGGAAAGCCGTGGTGGTATTCAAAAGCCAACGACAGCCTTTCGATAGGCGGCAATAAGCATATCCTCGTCGGAGACTTGCATCTTATGTTCAAAGAATCCTTCTGGATGACCGGATTCAACAAAAGCGTGATCGACGCAAACTCCCTTGCCGACCCGTATGAGCTTGTTGATTCCGGCAAATGGACTCTCGATGCGATGCATGATTTGATGGTAGCAGTTACGGCAGATATTGACGGCGACGGCAAGATTACGGCTGACGACATGATGGGAGTCTCGCTGCACGGCGGCGGCGGGCTGCCGTTTATGATCGGTACCGGCGTAAGATTGTCAGGAAAAGACGACAATGACCTGCCTACCGTTAATGTAACAAGCGAGGCTTTCTACAGCCGATACGGCGCCGCGGCGGAGAAAATATTCGCGGATAAAGATCTTGTCTGCCTTGAGGGAAGGACGGCTAACACAAATAAATATAACAACGGCTTCCACGGTGTATTTTTCTCCGGTCACACTCTGTTTTATGTCGAGCCGATCGGTTCTCTGAAGAAACTGCGCGATATGGACGCCGAATTCGGTGTCGTCCCGTTCCCGAAATACGACGAAGCGCAGCAGGAATATTCATCGCTCATCGCCAGCTTTTCGGCTTGCATGGCGGTTCCGGTTACAAACACCGATCTTGACCGTACCGGCATAATCCTTGAAAACCTCTGCGCGCGTTCTTATGAAGGGCTCAGACAGGCTTACTCGGATGTAACCCTTGACTTTAAATATATTCGCGACGAAGAGAGCGCGAAAATGCTGCAGCTGATATTCGATACCGGAGCCTTCGAGCTGACTTCCGTCTTCGGATGGGGGGGAGTAGCCGACACGGTTTCGGATTATCTGTCAAAAGGCAATCCGAATATCGCTTCTTCCATTGAAAAGAAGATGTCAAAAATAGAGTCTGAGATGGCGAAAACCGTCGAAGCGCTTGCCGGTTAATATTATCTAAAGCGTCAATACTCTTTCAGCCTTGACATTTTGTCTCTTTAAAGTGACAAACCATCGAAATCGCGGGACAGGAGACGCAAAGTGTCGGTCAAAAAAAGAACTTTATTCAACCAAAAAAGCATGAATATGACACAGGGGCAGATACTGCCCCTGCTTGTTAGGTTTGCGATCCCTATCCTGCTCGGCAATATCTTTCAGCAGCTGTATAATATGGTGGACACCTGGGTCGTCGGAAACTATGTTTCAAACGAAGCTTTTTCCGCCGTCGGCTCTGTCGGACCTATCATAAATTCGCTTATCGGTTTCTTTCTCGGTCTTTCAAGCGGCGCCGGCGTCATGGTATCTCAGTATTTCGGCGCCGGTGATGAGGAGGATGTAAGCAAAACGGTGCATACCGCGTTTATTATGACCGTGGTTTTCGCGGTTTTGGTAACCGTCGCCGGATTTCTGTTTACCCCGGTGTTTCTGAATATGATGAGAACCCCGCCGGAGGTTATGCCGGAATCGCTCGCTTATCTGAGGGTTTACTTCGCCGGAATATCCGGTCTTATGCTATATAATATCGGAGCGGCGATATTGCAGGCGATAGGCGATTCTCGCAGCCCGTTTGTCTTCCTGACAATCTCCGCTGCGCTTAATATTGCGGGAGACCTAATCTTTGTCCTGGTTTTTGATATGGGAGTATCCGGTGTAGCCTGGGCAACCGTAATTGCGCAGGCAATATCCGCGCTGCTTGTGATAGCGACGCTTATAAAAACGGATACCTGTGTCAAATTAAGGCTGAGCCTTCTCAGATTCGACCGTGAGAAATTCGAAAGAATCGTAAGCATCGGCATACCCGCGGGACTTCAAATGGCGATTACTTCTTTTTCGAATATTTTCGTTCAGTCTTATATTAATTATTTCGGAGCCGACTGCATGTCCGGTTGGACGGCATACGGCAAGATTGATTCGGTAATGATACTGCCGATGCGGGCGGTGAGCGTAGCGGCGACAACATTTGCCGGTCAGAATATCGGTGTAGGCGATGACGAACGAGTTAAAAACGGAATCAAGATTGCGCATCGGCTTTCCTTTGTTTTACTCGGTATTTCAATGCTCCCGGTTATGCTGTTCGCGCCTCAACTGGTCGCCTTCTTTAACGCAAAGGCGGAAGTCGTTGCGCTCGGCGCGCTTATCATAAGGGTAATGTCCCCCTGTTATTTTATTATCTGCGTATACGATGTATTGATAGGCGTAATGCGGGGCGCCGGCGAGACAAAAGCGCCGATGTTCATAATGCTGTTTTCCTTCGTTATTTTTCGTCAGATTTATCTTTATGTAATGACTAACTATATAGCAAATGAAATCGTCCCGGTGATCATGGGTTATCCGCTGGGATGGCTTTCCTGCGCAATTTTAACGGTAATTTACTTCAGAAAATCCGAAAAAACGCGTAAATACGCGCGATAGAAGGAATACTCGCAGCATTTCTTGATACTTTTGATTAATGCGTTAAAGCTTCGTCTGCAAGCTGACAGCGTCTTCCCGATATTTAAAACGAAGGGATAGGGGGTTTATATGTCGCGTAATTTTAAAGGTAGTTTTATCACTCTTCCGGAATATTCAGATATAAAGCCGGTAAATGTCTTTCACCGCCAGCTTCAGAAATACGAAATTCCGAAAACCGGCGTTCCGGAGAATCTCCACGTGCTATACCGAGCCGAATTTCGGGTGGAAAAACCGAAAAAAACCGTCATTTATATAACGGCGGACGACTATTACAAGCTGTATATAAACGGCAGTTTTGTCTCCCAGGGACCGGCACCGGCTTTCAACTTCAAGTATTATTACAACGAGCTTGATATCACCGATTATATAAAGCCCGGAAGAAATGTAATCGCGATCCATACCCTCTATCAGGGGCTGATAAACCGCGTCTGGATATCCGGCGACGGCAGGCTTGGTCTTATCTTTGACATCGAAAGCTGCGGGGAAATAATCTGCTGTTCCGACGAAAATGTAAAATGCGTCGTCCATGACGGTTTTTCCGCTCTTTCCGTGACCGGCTATGCGACTCAGTTTATGGAAAGATACGACAGCCGCTCCGACAAAGTCAGATTTGAGCGCATTGATTACGACTGTTCGGATTGGAGTAACGCCGCCGAATGTATTTACAGCGATCATGTGCTTGTCCCTCAACCCTCCCGTCAGCTTGTTTTTGAGACAATAAAGCCGAAGACAACAAAGCGCTCTGGCAATACGACAAAAGTCGATTTCGGCGGATGTTATGTCGGCTATCTGAACCTTGAAGCCGCAGGAAATCCTGGGGACAGAATCGTCATCCGCTGCGCGCAGGAGCTGAACGCCGACGGCAGCATAAGATATCAACTGAGAGCCAACTGTAAATACGAGGAAGATTGGCTGCTTTCCGGCGGTATTGATACGCTGGATCAGTTCGACTATAAATCCTTCAGATATGCCGAAATCACGCTGTTGGACGGAGCCGAGATTAAAGATATCTCGTTTACAGTCCGTCACTATCCTTTTGAAGAATACAGAAAATGCAAGTCCGACGACCCGGTTCTGCAGCGAATATGGAATCTCTGCTCCCATTCGCTTGAATACGGCGTTCAGGAAGTTATTCAGGACTGTATGGAGCGGGAAAAGGGACAGTATCTCGGCGACGGCTGCTTAACTTCCTGCACTTACGCGGTGTTGACCGGCGACCTTGCAATTATGGAAAAGCTTATCGACAACGCCTTTGACACGGCTTTTATCAACGGTGGTCTGATGACCTGCTTCCCCTGCTCGTTTATGCAGGAGATCGCCGAATATGTGCTGATGCTGCCGCACCTGCTGCTGGCTCACACGACGCTTTCCGGCTCAGCCGATTTCGCCTCCGGATATTACGACAAGATGGCGTCGGTGCTTGATTATTATAGGGATAATTACGAGCGGGAAGACCTGCTTCTCTACGACCTCGACAAATGGTGCGTCGTCGACTGGCCGGACAACTGCCGCGACGGCTACGCCTTCAATCTTTCGGAAGGCAGGATTGCCGAAGGAACGCACAGCGTAATAAACGCCTATTATGTCGGCGCCGTAAAGGCGATGAACCGCCTTGCCGGCATCACCGGCAGACCGCCGTTTCGGGACGCCGAACCGCTTGTCGCCGCTTATAGAGAGAATTTCTTTGATAAGGAAAACCGCCGCTTCACCGATATACCGATGAAAACAGACGCTGCGGGAGAGCGCCATTCCGCGCTTCCGTCAAACGCTTTCGCTCTCTGTTTCGGTCTCTGCCCGGACGCGGAAACCGAGGAAAACATCATCTCGATGATAATGAGTCGCCCCGCGACCGACATGGCGTTCTTCGGCACCTTCGCCGCGCTGATAGGTCTTAAGCGGTTGGGCAGGGAAGAAGATATCAATAAGCTTCTCAAAAACGAAGGCCGCTGGCTCAGGATGATGAACGAAGGCGCCGACGTGACCTATGAAGCGTGGGGACGGGACGTAAAATGGAACACCAGCCTCTTTCACCTTTGCTATACCTATCCCATCCTATTCCTCTGCGACTGGGGAATTGAACAGGCTTTCAGCTGAAATAATTCAAATAACAAATAACAGAAAAACGGGCAGCTTATAAAAAGCGCCCGTTTTTTGATGCTATCGCATAAACATCGCATCCCCGATGCTCACGGGATATCATCATTACTCGCCCAGAAATGGCGCTTATAAATTACGCAAGTCCTTATCTCTGTTGACTTGCTTCCTCACAAACCGCCTGTGACGCCTTTTAAGGCGTTTTTTTATTTATCGGACGTTTCCTCGTCTTTCGTCTTAACTTTGAATCCGCGCAGTCGCTACGGCTTTATACGCGACATTACGGCGCTTAGTCCGAATCGGTTTTGCCTTCTCCCTTTTCTCTCAGGTCGGAGAGGTCAAGAGTGATATTATGTATTCCGTCAACAAAGGTTAGTTTGCAGCCAAAATATTCGGAGATTTTAATTAAGTCATCCGCCGTGAAACTATTTCGATACAGCTTATTGCTTAATGCCTGTGAAGAAATCCCAAGTGCTTCTGCTACTTCACCGGTTTTTTTACCGTACATACTCATAAGCGCACGCAATTTATTGTTTATAGACATGTTGCACTTCTTCTTTACTATGAATTAATTCGAGTCGTTTTCTTCTTCTGCGCTATCTCTCAGGTCAGACAGGTCGAAAGTAATTTTATGCTTATCGTCAATGAGTGAGAGTTCACATTCGAGGAAGTCTGCAAACTTTATTAAATCTTCTGCTGAAAGGCTTCCACGGCTCAATTTGTTTCTCATCGCCGGTTCCGATATTCCAAAATATTTTGCCGCTTCGCGTTGCTTCTTGCCTTTTATTTTCATTACTGCGCGTATCTTGTTACTGATTGACATTCTATCATCTCCTTTTGCTAATTTATTATATTATACTGCTTTTAATTACATTTGTCAATTATAACGTAGAAAAAAATAATCAAAATTAATACATTGCCCTATTGACAAATGCAATCAAATATGATACAATAATATCATCACACAAGACCAATGTGTTGAATTGCAATACAAAACGTTTAACGAGGTAAACGCCATGAAAAAAAGAAATTTGAAGAACGACAACGCGAACCCGGAAGTATTCGAGATGATTGCTTCCATACTTGACAGATTCGGATATAACGCCGAACTGAAGGAGCGAGAGGACGAGATGCGCAAGCCCTGTGCATATTGGAATGAGGAAGCCGTAAACCAATATGCATTCGGTTATGTAAACGGCTATTTAAAAGCAGTCGAAGAAATAAAAGCTGCGTTCGGGATTCTGAAAAAGTAACGTTATTGAGACTCCCGCGAAAAGACGTAAGGTAAAACCTGCGTCTTTTTTGTTTTGCCATAGAAATTTTTTCCATCGTTTTTGCTACGCTTTTGCTAAACGTTTTGCTATTGTTTTTGCCATGGCAAAATGAGTAGCAAAATTTCTTTCAAGCTGACGTCAGTAGTGTGACGGTAGGTTTTATGCTTTATTAACGCTGTTAAATAACCAAAAAACCCTTATAGCATATACACTAATTTGCCTTTGTTAATCAGAATATTTTTGATAACAGTATCACCTTTTTTTATTATCAGATGCATCGTTTCAAGCAATCTGAACGGCTATTTTATACTCTCATTGCTCAAAACGAGTTATTTTTCAGTAAAAAGGGGGTATAGGGGTTATATTTATGTTTATGTTTATGTTTATGTTTATGTTTGTATTCCGTTGGTATACGAGTGGAATACGAGTGGTATACGACTGGTAAAGTAGTATTAAACTTCTTTTTTCCATCGTTTTTGGATGTTCTTTGTATTTCTCGATACTATCCGTTGATACTTATCGTTATTTCGGTCGATATCTTTTTTCATGATATCAAAAACCCGTGCCGCCGGTCCTGTCAAGTTTTCCGGCTCGACACCATCAAGAAAATAGAAAACCGTTGCTTTAATTGCTTTTGCTGCTTCTTCATCCGGCAAAAGAGAATAAATCAACGCTGCTTCTTTATAAGTCATAAAGCCCGGTGCGCATTGTTGTTTATCGGTACTCATCTGCCACTCCTTATTTTACGTATATCGTCATCTCTGTTTTATTGAGCTTAACGCAATCAACCATTCGGCTGAGAAGTTCTACCGGCATATGGGCTTCTGCGTTGAAAACTCTGACGAAAGATGCCAGCTGTTGCTCGTTTTTCGTGACTACAATCGGAATATCATCCCTCGAAGGGATAAACTTATATAAGAAATCGTGTAAATTCATTATTCATCCTCCGTCTTTAAATCGTATGTCGCAATGTTGCACGGGTCTTTGTAATCTAACCGATACGGAATGGTCTCGCCTTTGTTATATTTCGGACTCCAATAGGCGTACCATCCAGCTCGCTTATTGGGAGTGATATTAAGCTTGTATGTATATAGCTTCCCGTCCTCCGCTTTTACGGTTATCTCATCGGGAAAGTCAATCTGTACAGCTTCGTGAGTCCTTTCGCACTCAGCCGCTTCGATTTCCAAGTCATATATCAGTCTGCAATGTCGGCACTGATATTTTCTTTCGACTATCTCATATGGCATCTTTGTTCTCCTCTCTGTTCAACACATACGCTAATTTGGCAGCGGTATCGAAGCGTGTAATATATTGTACTGCGTATTCTCGGTTATGCTCCCATCTGGCAGCGCGAGGCTGTATAAGCCGAAAGACGCCAAAGCCACGAGCAGGCGTTTCGGAGTCTTCTTGCCACTCCGAAACCGCCCAGTAGCCTTTGTTTACATCTTTCCATCCGCCATTCAAAATATCGCATAGCCTCGTTGCTATTTCGAGGTTCGGAATCCACCAGCCGCTCACGGCATACTCAACATTACCGCTATCACGATACCGCATCATGGTGTAGTATGTTCTGTCGCTATTTCTTTTGGCGGTTAATATCCAATAGCTGTTCATGCCTGTTTCCTTCCTTTTTTCACCCGTTATATTTTTTTAGCCCGCGTAGCTTTTTCATCAATTTCCAGCTACGTTCATACTGTTGCATATAATCCGCGATATTCATGTCTTTTAAACCCTGCGGAATAGTCAGCTTGTCTATTATGCCGTCTTTCATGATAATGAATGCCGTCTTGCTGATATACTGCTTGACGATTCTTCCGGCATAACCTCGCTCGTTAAGCCAATCTACGACATATTGTTCTTCTTTAGATAAGTTCCATTTAGCGCCACTTGTATCTATCATTCGTACCTACCTTCCCGCCGGTCTTATCGGCTCATTCGCCCTGCCATCCTCAGCGCGAGTAGGGCTGTTCTCGCGGACGGGCTTTCGCCCGTTACGGCTTTATTTTTTGCTTGCTAAAAATCCTTCAATAAGCTCTTTTACTGTTTTTCCGGATTGCTTAGCAATTCCCGCAGTATCTTGCAGAAGCTTCTTTTCGCCGATGCCATCTTTTTCAATACTATAACATTTAGCAAATTCATCTAACTGCCAAGAATCGAGATTGTTTTTGTCGCAAAAATCATGTATCCACGAAATTGCTCTTGCGTTAATTTCTACATACTCCTTTGCAATTCCATCACTCAAAAAGGAAACGCCTGTCACGTTTTCGGGTTCTGCAAAAGCATTTTTGTGAGCGAAAAAATCCTCAATTTCTTTCAGGCAGTCAAAGCATATCGCTTTCGAAGAAATACCTACTTCAAGGATAATTCTTGTCTTCTTGCCGCAGTATACGCACTTCTGCATATGGTAGTTTTTTGTTTCAATAGTGTAAGCTGTTTTCATTGTATTTCTCCTTATCCTTCGTATCCTTGCCATTCCCCGTCGTACAGGTCTCCGGAGATGGTCGTCATTACTTTCAGCTTATACTGTTCGCCATACACCAGTTTGAATATGGATACTTCGTCTTTGGTGAACTTATAAGGACTGAAAACCTCGGTGCCTTTGAACTCGCCTTTGTCTGCTTCAACGAAGTGTCCGACTCTGCCGTATCGGTTGTCGCTTCCTTTTATCCGGTAGTAAATACCGTAGTATTTTGTTTCGGGGTTTCCGGCTTCCGGCTTGTCTTCCATTACATCGCCTATTCCGTAACAGGTGTTTTTCGGTGAAGTAACGCTGCATCCGTTTTTCAAGCACCAGGAGTATTCGCCGTACTTGGTTATTCTAAGTCCTTTGTGCTGGCAATATCTGCAATCTCTCATTGTATTTCTCCTTACGAATATTATAATATCTTCCTTACGATTATAATTATAACATATATTCGGAGAAATGGCAATAGAAAACCTTAACAAAATCAAAAGATAAGTGTAGAAATTACGAGTGTGTAAGCGCGGTTTTTTGGGCATTATGCCACCGGCGGTAATTTGCGTTGTAAGGCGATTTTAGAGCGGTTTGCTTTTGGCAATCAATTATGAAGGTTATAACTAAAACACGAATCTTTCCAGTCGTCAGGAGTTTATACGCGATGTTTCCGACATTTGTGTCGGGAACATATTCAGGCAAACAAAAAAAGCCCTCCGCACAGGGTAAGTTCCCATGCGAAGGGCTAATATTAATACAGGAGGAGGATTAAGCTTTTTTAAGATACCTTGAAGAGCAGTAGCCGAGTTGTCCGTCTGACGTCAGGACATAGTACCACTTGGTTCCGTTTGTCGCGACGGTGTAAAATCCGTAGTTATTTACAACCGTATTATAGGGAAGGACACCGAGGCTCTTTTTTGTCGTCCCGGCACCGGCTCTTATATGAAGTCCGAAGCGAGCATTTACTTTGTATCTGCCAGCTATTGCCTTGTCGTATTTCTGAGCCGGTTCAACGTTTGAACTCGTCTGCTGAACCGAAGAACCTGAAGATGTCGTCCCGCCGGAATACTTCTGAAACAGGGTCTTTGCATACTCCCCTCGGTTTGCACCGACTGTTTCTTTGTTTGCCGGAACTTCATACTTCACACACCAATTATAGGCGGCGTTGTAAGCTCCCTGTTCGGTATTCGGGACAGCTTTAATTGTCGAGTATACGGTCTTGTAGTGAACTTCAAGCTCATATTTCAAAAACCAGAGCTGACCGTCAAGGGTCGTGTCATCTTTTTTGTTTTTGGAACACCAGTCTTTAAGGCGGGTCCATCGGGTTTTATGCCATTGACAGATGCCATAAGACGTTCCGTTATCTCCGAGAGCTTTCGGATTGAAGCCGCTTTCCGACTTGATGTTTGACAGGATGCCACAGGAAGCGGCGACATTCAGCTTCATCACCTGAGTGAAAAAGTTGTAGCAGGTTTCTTCGTTGTCTTTCCCGACAGCGTAACCGCCGGAAGTCGAGGAAGATGCTGTCGAAGTTCGCGGTGGGACGACGGGTTCAGCTTTCGCATCGTATTCGATGTAGGGAAGCTTACCTCGCTTCGTCCATCGCCGTGCGTTATAACCCGCCTTTGTCCCGATGTTTCCGACTGCGGTTATCTGTACGCAGTTTTTCCACTTCGGGGTACATTCAACCGCAAGCCCATCTCCGATGTAAAGTCCGATATGTCCTCTACACCAAAGAGCTTCCCCGATGAGGAGATTGCTAAAGTCCGTCGATACATCTTTACACAAGCGTATCATGCCATCTGCGCTTACGTCGGGTACGCCGTTTGTTGCGTAAATGGCACCGCCGTATGTTTTGGATTTATCTCCGCTCCATCCCCAGAGAACGCTTTTAAGAAGACATACACAGTCAAAACCGAAGGTGTCATCTGTGGCGGCATTAATCATCCGCTGGCGGACAGCACTCTGGTTGTAAACGTGGTGGTTTATATACCGCTTCTTATTTGCAACGTTAAGCGGGGAGCCGATGCAGCCCATTACATACAGAGTTTTGTAGTTAAGGGCGATGTCTCGGAGTTTCTTTGCGTACTCAGTCGCTTTCATCAATATTGCCATGCGTCTCTCCTTGTTCTGTTGCTCCGAAAACAATGTACTCCGTAGTAGGGTTGCTATTTACATATAATTTTGCGGCTTCGTTGTTGTCGAGCATATAATTCATTTCATCGAGCGCACTATCAACGAGTTTAGAGAAAGTATCGAAGGAAATAATTATTGCGAGCCACGGGAATGTGGCAGCGAACATATCATAGACATAACGGAGTTTTAGCTGACCGGTTCCGGAACCCAGATGCTTTTCAGCTTCCGTAGTTGCCCACAGCAGCCACTCCTTGATGTTAGCAAGCTGCTGGTCGGTCGATTTCTTAAAGAAACGAACAACGAAAACAACAGCCATGACGATGACTGCAAGCAGTCCGAAGATGATAAACCAATTATCAATAATGCAATCCATTTGTATTTTCCTTTCTTACCCGACAGGTTCATCCGGGTCTCCTGAGTTTTCAGGTTCATCGGGATAAATTTCGGGAGGTTCTTGGCTTGAGAAATTGTTACCGCCTCTTGAAAACCATATCTTACCGATGTTTTCAAGTCCGGCTTTGATGAGGTATGCGAATACGCAGTTTTGAACTATTTGACTCGTCTCGGTTATAAGCTCTCCGAGATAGCTAAGGTCCATAAAGGCATACATCATGTACATAGCATAAACCTGAACGATGACGTAAAAGATAAAACATATCAACACCGCCTTTTTTGAGAACTCCCATACCCAGAGAAGGGAATGGGAGGATTTATGAACCCTGTCTTTTAGCTTGTGTATTTTTTCTTGCTGTTCAAGCTTGCGCTTGTACCGGTCGAGGCGTTTCCGGCGGAGATTGCCGAAAAAGTCTTTTATTGTGTTTTTGGAGGATTTCATAATACCTCCTTAATGCTTGGTTAACGGAAGGGAATTTACCTCATTCATCAGTACATCAAGGTCACCGTTTCCGCCGAGTTTATTGTGATATACCGAGTGCATATCGTTTAACCGGCGTCGTGCGTCAAAGTCAACTTCTTGGTCGTGAAGATAACTTTGTCCGAGATTTTGAATACGGTCGAGAAGAATAATTTGCAGACCACCGGTCAGGGCGTCTATTTTTTGTTCGGTAATCTGCCTACGTTCTTCTTCGAGTTGCTTTTGTCGGTCGGAGTCTGCCGTCGTTTTGTCCTCTTTTGCAGCCTTACGGTTCAAGCGCCATTGAATGAGGTTGTCTATGAGCTTTATAACGGCAGCGGCAGATGCTCCCGTTAAAAGGGATATCAAGATTTCTGCTTGCATATTTTATTTCTCCTTTCCGTAAGACTGCTTGTCTCCGGACGGCTCATAGCCACCCGTATTGGCAGAAAGAATTGTGCTTGCTGTTTTTAATCTCACATTATTGAAAACCTCCTTCTATCGAATTAATGTAACCGCCTATTCCGGAAGCACCTCGTTCTGCGGTCACTCTGAAATTAAAGGCATATCCATTTACGGCAGTTTGATTTAGAAAATGGTAAGTTAAATCCTGTATCACCGCGCTTGTACAGTCCTCCCAGACCGGAGAAGCATCTTTCGCATTATTGGTTACTTCCACTTTGAATTCGCCATCCGCAGGGAAGCTGCCAACAACTGAGACGATGCAGACGGTGATTGGAGAGCCGTCGCCTTCCATTGGTGTCGTGAAGGTGATAACAGCTTTCGTAACTTGCTTTGTGAATGTCAGCGTGTGAGTCGTCGTTACTTTACCATCTGATGCTTGTATAGTAAGGGTGTGATTGCCGTTGAGGATTTTTTGGAAGTATTCGCCGGTTACTGCGAAGCTGTTATTTGCTCCCTTAGTTGCCGTGAATGTACGCTTGACTTGGTTATCGAGCTTTTCAGTTACAGTTACATTGTCGGCAGCATCTGCGTCGTTCACCGAATAACTGATACTAAATCCGGCGGATTTTGTACCGAGGTTTGTTCCACTTGCATAAGAGCAAGAAATGACCGGTGCTGAGTTGTTTGTAACCGTTCTTTTAGCGGATGTTTTATAGTCGGATACAATATACGGGTCATATGCTCTGACTCTGTATTGAACGGTATTCCATCCGAAAGTAATGCTATCGGTATAACTCAGATTTTCACCTTTATATACCTGTTCAAATGCGCCACTGTTTACGCTTCGTTCAAGCTCATATCCGGACAAATTTCCGTCCGGGTCAGTTGACTGTCCCCATGAAACCACAAGCGTTCCGCCGCCATAAACATCTACCGGAACGGAGATTGTCTTCGGAACCGTCGGGGGTTGATTGTTAATAACGGTTACTCGAGTGCTGGTTTTATATGCAGACTCAGCATTGAGATTGTCGTAAGCCTTAACACGATATGTTACCGACGGTGTTCCCATTACAACGCTATCAGAGTATGTGGTCTCCGCCCCCTGATATATCTGCGTCCATGTAGCACCGCTGTCTGTGCTTTTTTCTAACTTATAACCCGCAAGGTTATTGTCTATGTCACTCGATGCAGCCCAAGTAATTACAATACTGCTTCCGCCGAAAATTTCAGTTGGTACAGAAATATTTGACGGAACAGTCGGAGCGGTGTTACTGACAACATTTCTTACGTCCGATGTTCTGTATCCGGATGTAGAGTACGGGTCATATGCTCTTACCCGATATTGCACCGTACTCCATCCATAAGTGATGCTGTCGGTGTAACTCAGGTTAGCACCTTTGTATATCTGAGTAAAATCACCGCCTCCGACACTACGCTCTAATTCATATCCGGCAAGGTTTCCGTCCGGGTCAGTTGACGCTTCCCACGAGATGTCAATGGTTGTCCCACCCATGATTGAGGAGGGAACAGTAATGGAGGGCGGGGTTGACGGAGCGGTGGATGGTTGAGCGTCCCACTCGACTGTATAACATCCGTCAGGGTCGGTCGTACTGCTGACTAACAAAGAAGACGAAAGGTTTACAGCGGGGCGAACACCAATATAACCGGAATTATCGTTAGCACCTGCACTAATACTGCCACTTGTATTAATATATCGAGAAGCGTATGCAGTTGAATAATACGGAGTCCTTAGCCACCAATTCCAGTTATTGGAAACCACTGCGGGTTTAGTAGTTGAAAGAGTATTCTCATAACACCCAGATGTTAGTTTTGCTGCGCATGGGTTGCTATCCAGGTAGTATCTCCACGGAGTTCCCTCGGCAATGCCATTTTCATTACCTTTCCAGAGTTCAGACTGGGAAGGTAAATATATTTTTCTGTTTATATCCTCATAAGAGCCAATAGAGCCTGATTCAGGAATCGATGAGGCAACGCGAATGGTGGTTAATAATATCGCAGCTTTCTCGTTTTCGGTGAAATAATATAGAAAACCCGGACGTGCAGCATATTTTGTGCCATGTGATACATATGAGTCGTTGTTTGGCGACTGGTCTAAGTCATGCGCATCTACATACCATGTTCCAGCCGCATTATCTTTGTTTAACCATTGGTCGATGTTTGAAACTGAATATCGGTTATTGCCTCTTTCTGCTCTACTTGGGTCATTGTGCAACGGTTCTGTTGTGCCACATTCATTAACCTCCTTTCGGAATATCAATCACATTACTGGAAGCCTCCTTGAATAGATGTGATGTAGCCACCGATATTGGATGCGCCTCGCTGCGCAGTAACTTTAAAATTGAAAGAGAACCCGTTTGCAGCGCTTTGGTTCGTGAACACGTAGTTTTGTCCCTGCTTTGCGGCGCTCGTGCAGTCTTCCCAGACCGGAGAGGTGTCCTTTGCGTTGTTTGTGACCTTAACCGAGAATACAGCGTCGGCAGGAATGTTGCCGTTTACGTTGATAACGCAGACAGCTATTGCCGTTTCGCTATCCATCGGAGTTGAGAGAGTTATTTCAAGCGCATTTACCAGCTTTGTGAAGGTCAGAGTATGCTTCGTTGTTGCCTTACCGTCGGATGCCTCAATAGTCATCGTGTGTGAGCCGTTAAGTACCTTCTGGAAGGTCAAGCCGGTTACGGTAAAATATTGAGTCGCTTCTTTTATCGCCGTATATGTGCGGATAACCACATTGTCTATCTTTTCCGTTACGGTAATGCTGTCGTCGGTGTCGGCATCGTATACCGAATAATTTATGGTAAACCCGCTTGTCTTTGTTCCGAGGTCGCTCCCGCTTGCGTAAGAGCATGAAACGGTCGGAGGCGTGTTGTTGATGACAAGACGCTCGTTTGAGGTCGCATATCCGGATGAAACATAGGGGTCATACGCCTTGACTCTGTACTGTACTTTCGTCCATCCGGCAGTTATCGTGTCGGTAAAACTTAATCCCGTTCCCTCGTTTATCTGAGCGAAGGCTTCCCCGTTGACGCTTCGTTCAAGCTTGTATCCCGACAAATTCCCGTCCGGGTCGGTTGACGCAGTCCATGTAATTGTGATAGTGCTGCCGCCGTGAACCTCCGCCGGAACTGTGATGCTCGGAGGAGTTGACGGGGGTTGATTGTTAATAACCGTGACTTGTGCGCTTGTCTTATATCCCGACTCCGCACCGGCGCTGTCATAAGCCTTTACACGATACATTACCGATGTTGTGCCGGATGCAACGCTGTCCGGGGTTGTCGTCGCCGGTCCTTGATAAATCTGAGTCCATGAAGTTCCGCCGTTTGTGCTTTTTTCAGCCTTGTATCCCGACAAGTTATTATCAGGGTCAGTTGACGCTTCCCACGAAATGTCAATAGTCGTACCGCCCATTATAGACTCAGGAACGGTAATTGAAGGAGGGGTTGACGGAGCGGTGTTAGGAACAATGTCTCCATTATCGTTAACGAGTATCGAAGAATCAAAGACTAACGCAACACGGAAATATCCTCCTGGTTCTGTATCTCGTGAGTGCACAATTCCACTATATTGTACTTGATGAGTTTCATTAGTGTTGTTGATATTAGCACTACGCAGAAGCCAAGAAGAATCGTACCCACCAGTTGTTTTTGCCATTCTTCTATTTTTAGCTTGCGTAGTGGTACCAGAATAAAAATAGTCAAGCTTTGAGCCATCAACAGGTAGTGACGATACGTCGTTAGTTGAAACGCCCACCTCATATCCCGAGAGTAGGAATATTTTTGTTGAAAGACCGCTTGCACCGGTTTTTGTCGTGCCTCCCGAACCGGTGCCTTTGCGGTATGGAATCTTAACTGTTTTAATAACTGACCGTACTCCCGATTCGATGTAGTCAAAAAAAGAGCCGTTTAAATAACTATGAGCTTCTGAGTTTTCGTAGTCGTTATCTGTGGCATCCCATTGCCCCATTATGAGTGCCTCTTTAGACAATAGCCAAGTAGCGTTACATGATTCGTCATATAAAGCAGATGGTTTCCCTTGATGAACTACTAAAAATTCTATCCTTTCGCCATTCCGTTTAAAAAAGACGCTGCTTCCTATTGATTTTGAACCGATTGTAGGCATTATATTATCCTCCCTTATCGTTAAAACTCTATTCTTTGAGCTGAGGTGTTCCAGACGCCCTGAACATTCTTGCCGTCAAGCGTAGCAAATGTTACAGTGAACTGGTTCTGGTCTACGCCGGTATTGACGATGAGTTCAAGCAGCGTTACTCGTGAGTCCAAGTTGTTAAGCAAGTTAATTATCGAGTTATGAGCCTCCGAGTCGGCGTTGTGCGCGGCTATCAATTCTGCTGCTGCTTCAAGGAACTGCGGGAGCATCGTAATTGTGCAGTAGTTTTCGACGTCCTCAGCAGTCATCCATATTTCGCAGTTATAGTCAACTGTAACTCCATAGCCTTCGCCGATGACGATGCTGACCGGGAAGCGTCTTACGTCAACGCCGGTGGTTGACATTGCGCTTACCCATTGCGGATAGTCGCCGAGGCATCCGTAGTAGATAAGCACCTCGCCCTCGTCCGGGTCGTAAGCATAAACGCCGAACTCACGGAGCCAGAAGCCGTAGTCAAGACCGCCGTTAAGGTCGGAGCGGTATTCGACTATCATCTTGACGCAAGCGCCGTTATATGTCGGCGTTGACGATGTTCCTTGCGCTACCGGCTCAACAAGGTCGGTTAAAGTTCGGGGTTGTACGTCATCAGGGCATATACCGGTGCCAACCATTATTCGGGAAAGGTTCAACTGCTTTCCCGCTACAAGTTTGGCAATCAACGCCCTGCCTTTATCGGTAACTGAGAATCCATAGTGGCTCATTTTTTATATATCCTCCATATTCGGCAGATTTGTTTGTGTTACGTTTTGTCCCGCCGGAATTACTTCAGCGGTGTCGGTGTAATCTATGTCCGCACCGAACTCCGGTAATGTTGTACTGCTGTACCCGTGTCCGCCGACGGCACTCGTCAATAAATAGTTTCTCATCTCCGGCGTGACCGTATAAGCGATGACTTTTATTGCCACACCGGCGGCTTTGATGAAGGGAGCGGTTAAGAGCATAGCGGCGTTGTCTTGCGGCGTCAGCTCACTTGTTTCAAATATCATAGTTGCCGGAATATCGGGACTCTCGCTGTAATACAACGGTTTGTCCCAGAACATCCGGAAGGCGTTTATGATATTTGCGTAAGTGCAGGTGCAGGTGTTTTTCCATATCTTGTAGATAAGATATTTCCGGTATTCTTCGTCATCGATTACAAATACCGACTCGTTGATACAAGCCAGCTCACCGGCTTCTTTGCGGCTGAGAACTACGATATCGCCGACGCCGTCAAGCTGTTTCCCGACAGCCGTTTGCACTCCGCGAAGGTTCTGAAGGTCAAGAAAGTAATTAAATACGTCGTTGAGCTGTTTCCCGATTGCTTCACTTAAAGCATCAATGACTGGTTTTTCTTTGAATTGTTCTACGAGGTCAGCTCGCAGTTTCTCAACATATTCAGGCATTGATTACCACTCCTATCATGCTTTCGGACGTGACTGCCCTTTCTCTTGCGGAGATGCTAACGCTGCGCTCGTCGTATACAAAGCCGGATTCCGAAGGGTCGGTTGAGGAATGCAGAAGTATGTCAAAATAGTCAATGCCGGGAACTTTGTTATATAGCTCATCCGTAAACTTCTGAGGAACGACGTCACTTCCGGCTTCTACATCCTCCATACAGGAAAGAATGGTTTCTTTGATAAGTTCCGCGTAGTTTGTCGGAGGGTTTGTTTTTGTACTGAATGTTACGCCGACTTGGAAATAAACATAAATTTTGACAGGTCGGTTAAACCGTATATCGATATCCTCACCATATGCGCCTTTAAGCGTCACGGTTATGCCGTTTTCGCCCTCAACACAATAAGTGCTGATGCCGCCAGCTTTCGTGTATAGTATCTGGTTCGCAATTTCGGTATTGTCACCGCCGTCAACGACGATTTCTACACTATGCGGCGGTCGTCCCATGTCGTCAGTTACATTCGTGTCATTTTCGTAAACAGCAACGGTCTGGACGCCCTGAACGTTTTCCAGAATTGCGCTGCGAATACTTTCAAGCATCCGGTAAGAACGGTTATATATTTTATCTATATGTGATTCCCGAAACTCGCTGTCAGTTTCGGTAAGTCGTCCGGCGATATAAGACCCGACATTGACGACAGATTGAAGTCCTGCTACAGAACGAACGATTTTTGTAACAACGCCATTCGGGATTACTATATCGCCGTATTCTTCGGTCGGGAAGGACACGATTGTTCCAACGGTTCTGGTTGTCAGATTTTCGGACAGCACCATTGTATTTGAGCTAACCTCGTCTTCGGATGCAATTATAAGCGCACTTTCTTCGATTATTGCCGTGAAGTCGTTTCCGTTTATCTGCTCCGCAAGGTTTTCGAGAGTGTCCGCAGTATACAGCGTTCCATTTAAAACAATACTGAGAGCCGCCGTGTTTCCCTCGGAAGCGATGACAACCGCCGCTTTGTTAAATCTCGTGCGGGTTATCTCCGAGGCTTCGGTTGATACAAGATTAATAGCTGGGTTAGTATCAGTAGCAAGAATAGTTCCAGCAGGAATTACCGTGCCGTCAAGTCCGGTGCAGAGGATATAGTAGTACGATTTTGCCGGCATTTCTCTTGTAATGCCGCCAAACTGCAAGCAGTTGTCAAGGCTGCTGCCCTCCGCCGAAGATGGGTATTGTGAGAAATAGACGTGCGTGCCGTACTCCCATAACTCCGCTATCTGGTCGGCTATGTTTGTAAGCAGATGGTTAAGCAGCGATTGAGGATTCTGACGGGTGTTCACACCGAGTTTTCCGGACATACTCTCGTGCATTTCTTCCCGTATAACGTCTAACCTTTTAGGGTTCGGTCCTTGTTCAGTTAATCCGTATTTTGCCAAGTGATGCTCACCTCCTCCCTGAAGGTTTCTTCGTCAGTTGTAAAAGCAATTTTGATGACGGCTTCCCGCGTCCGGTTGTTAACGGATAAAGTGATGCTTGTTACATCAGTTACGCCATCAACTTCCATAACGGTCTTCCGAATAAGGTGGCGTATCTTCGCTTCACTCGGATTCTTAACCAGCACGTGTTCAAAGTGAGGGAAACCCATAGAAGGACCGAGCCGCCACTCTTTAAAAAACCATAGCAGTCGAACACGTACCGCTTGACAAACGCTGTCCGTTATGAGAATGTCGCCGCCGTCGGTCAACTCCAAGTCGCCATCATTTGTGAGCTTAAAGTCTAACATGGATTCACCATCCTTAATTCGGAGCAGAAGTCGCGCCGTCGCCGGTTGTATGCGTATGAGTGCTGAGAGCGACTCCGTTGCCGGTTACTTCGCCGGTTGCGGTTATCGCTCCGGTGTTTGATATATTTCCACCGCCGTTGATGTTTCCGTTGATATTATGATTGCCGGTTGTATCTACATTACCGGTTATATTTACATTGCCCACGATGTTCACCCTGCCGATTATATCAACGCCTCCGGGATAGACTTTCATTTTGGTGTTACCGGCTATTATGACGACAGCATCATCGCTACAAGCCTCCACCATAGTTTCATCTCCGGTTACTGCGATGTTCGGGATTGCTATTGCGCTGCTGAGGTCGAACTTTAAGTCGGTTGCGGTTTCTTTTCCGTAAAGCCAATAATCAATGGCAGTTTCGGAGAAGATGAGCAGGCATCCATCACCGGGTTTAATCGGGAAAGCTATTGTTACATTCTTGCTTTGAGGGAATACGACGGGTACGCCGCTTATTGAAGGATAATCTATTGTCTTACCGTCCGGCTTCTTGTACTTCGCTTTCGGCTGAACAACCGCTTTGCCGGATTCGGGGTCATATGATTCGATGACAGCAGGGACGGCTGTATGGATGCCCTCAACAGTTTTCCGTGCAGTATCCTTTACGCCTTGAACAAATTCTTGCATCATAATCAGTCAACCTCCAACAACCGAGCGGTGCATACCCAAGAGCCTTCGTAATTGTCGCCTTCGATGACAAGCGAATAAACACGGAAATAACCGGTTACATAAATACTGTTGAGATAAACATAATCGTCAATGTTAATAGCGGCATTCATAAGGAACTCTGCATCCCAGCCGTATTGATATTGGTTATCTTCTTCCGCTATTTGAATACGCTGCGGGATGCCGATAAGTCCGGTTTCGGCTGACAGCTCATACACCTCTCGGTTCATTGTGTCGTAAGGTTTCTTTACCTGTAAAACACCGTTTTGGATGTTCCATATAAGTCCGCTTGTATTGCAAGCTTTTGTTAATACATCGGCAGCCGGTCCCACAAAAGAATAACCATTCGGAATGTCTTTAAACTCCGCATTATACGAAAATGAAACCGTCAAGCCCATCTGGTCGGCGGTGTCCTGAATAAGTGTTTTACAATTAACATTACCGGCGTAACTGACCGAAACGAAGGTGTCCCGCAACTCAATTCGGTTATCGACAAGCTCTATCTCAGTCATTACGTCAGCGCCGTCTTTTTTTGTTTTTGCAAAGGTGACTATGCCCGTGAAGATGAGCGGCATGACTGTGTTATATCCGGCTCTGAGAACTACAACACAGTCATCTTTGCTAAGTTCGGCGAGGTGTTCGGGACTAAGATTCCAAAGTGTAACCTTACCGGTGTTCGCGCTTTCCGTATCAGCTCTTTCAATCGAGAATGAAATGTGTAAGGGTCTTTCGCCCATGCCTATCTCAAAGCCGGTTGAGCCGCCTTGACCGGCGGCAAAACGATATTGTCTATCCCAATTCCTCACGGAGCTTCACCTTTCTTTCGTGATTATATAGCACCGAAAATGAACTTTGCTTTGCCGTTCAAAAAGTCATTTCTGCCGATTCTGTCAAGGTCTGTGAGAACTCCGAATACGCCGGAGGGCATATCCATTGTTCCGCAGAATAGATTTAGCGGCATTTTCGGTACAATCTTAATGCCTATCCGGATAGGATTACCGAGTGAGTCCGATATCCCGAAAGTCCAATAGTCGCAAGTGTCGTTATAGGTAAACCTTATTTGATACTGCTTTCCGTTCAGCGATATTCGGGAAACGCTGTCGTTCATATCCGGAACTTCGATGTTGATATACTCCATGCCATTGCCTCCTATCCGATGATTCCGAGGCGGGAAGCGGCATTATATAAGATTGAGCCGTTTCTTCCCGAACCGCTACCGCTGCCGCCGGTGAGCGCTCCGAGGTTGTCACCGCCGAAGATGTTTGTACTTTCAACCGATTCTCCGGCGGTAGTATTTGCTGTTCCGGCAGATGCTTCCGTTTTACCTGACTTCCCGTAAGAGTCGGGTATTGAGACTGTCGAGGTTTCGCTGACTACCACCTTTTTAAGGGTTATCGGAATTTCCCTGGCATAACCGGCTTCGGTGCTTTTTGCTATGCTGAGAGTAGTTATTGCCATATCATCATAGACAGCTTCCGATGTTGTCACCGAAACTACCTTTTTTTCAAAAAAGAGGTCTTGAAGCTGTTTGACGACTTTCTCAATTCTTCCCGCACCGCTGCCGAAGCGTTTAAGCCATGTTACCGGAGTGTCGCTAACATACAGAGTCATGGAAAGCGTCTCGGGCTTTAGAGAGATATTATCACTAACGCTAAAGCCTTTTTCTGTAGGATATTCAGGTACTTCGGCTTCGTAATCTACGCTTTGGTCTATCAGGGCATCAAACTCAATGCCGTCGATGCTGACGGGTTCTTTTGCTCTCGCCATCGTAAATCACCTACCTTGCAAACGCGAGCGCTCTTGCCATTACGGAAACTGCATCGTCGGACGCATACCGCATTGCTTCCGCACTCTTTGCTTGTCCGGCTCTGTCGCCGTTAAACGTATTCACAAATTCGTTATACTGATTAACAACGCGGGAGCTGTTGGAATTGCTTATCGTCGAGGGCTTAGCAACTGCCGCCCGTCCGAGCATAACCATTGCCTCAAAGATTCTGCCCGTTTCAAGAGCGGTAAAGACTTTTCGTCCCGCCGCTCCTGTGACGAGTTCTGGACCCTTTTCACCGGCTATAAATGTATCAGGGGTATTTGTACTCCCTGTCGCATATCCGCTAATCCCGCCAGTCGTAGGCTCTTGTACGTCGCCGCCAACGCCGAAGACCTTGTCGACTACCCAGCCGAGTCCGTCCGCTACCCACCCTACGACTTTTGCGATGCCGTTAATGATAACTCCAAGGACGTCGGCGATAGGCTGAAGAATTTGTAAAATCGGTTTCAGTATCGGGAGTACCGCTTTAAGGAGGGTTACAAGAATCGGAAGACTTGAAGTAACAAGTTTCCCCATTATTTCAAGTATCGGTTTCATAATGGGAAGAATAGCAGTAATCAGGTCGAGTACAACAGGAAGAAGCGTGGTGCATATCATTTCGAGGATAGGGATAACAGCGTTTATATACTCGATGATAAGCGGGAGGATAGCATCAATAATTTCGAGAGCTAAAGGCAAAAGGGATTCTATCAGACTTATAATAATCGGCAAAATTGTGTCGATTATCTGCATCAAGAGAGGCAACAGAATTTCTATGAAATTGATTACAACCGGTAAGATTGTCTCAATAATCATTACGAGGAACGGCAGTAACCGCTCTATTGCTCCTATAATTATCGGCAATACGGTTTCAGCGAGTCGCCCGATAAATCCGACGATTCTTTGGAGCAGTTGCAAAAATACCGGCAGCAGAGTCGCAAGCATACGCCCGAATATCGGGAGCAGCTTTTTAAAAGCGTCAAGAAGCTGCACTCCAATGGTTTTGGCGAACTCCTTGAACACTATAAGAATGTCCTTGACTTGAGACCAAAGGTCTTTACAGGCTTGTCGGAACTCATCGGTGTCAACACCGGCTTTTTTAAGCATTTCTCCGATAAAGCTGTTTTCGCCTCTCATAAAAGCGAAGAAGTCCTCAACGAGTAGTGCTATGAGTACAATGATTGCAACAATGGCAAGCATCTTCATGCTACCGGCGTTTAATAGAGTTCCTGCCGTTTTAAGGAACGTTATTATCTTTTGCCCGTTTAAAGCAACCAAAATAGCACCGGCAGTAATCGCAATAAGTTTTAATAACCTGTCCGTTCCGCCAAGCTTATCTGCAAGCCATACGAGGCGAGTTCTTACTTTTTCTATAACCGATAAAGCGGAGTTTGATATCTTGACTATTGTTCGGGCAATAGTGTCGGTAATACCGAAGGTTTCATCAAATTTCGCAAGCATCGCTCCCCAGCTATTCCGGACATTCGTTAGTGCCTCGGAGATGCTTAGGTCCATGCCGTCAAAAGCCGAATTAATTTCATCCGCGGAGTTTAAAAATGCGTCTTTGAGCTGCTGAACAGACATCTGACCTTTTGAAGCAAGGTCGAGCAGGTTTGATTTTGCGACTCCTAAACTCCGTGCCAATATGTTTGCTGACTCTGGACTTTGTTCAAGCAATACATTAAGCGTTTCGGTATCAACTACGCCTTTCTGGAAAGACTTGTTGAGACCCTGCATAACGCTCTGTATCTGCTGGTCGCTTCGTCCGGCAGTCTTAAGCAGCTTAGTTACCGTAGAGGAGAAGTTAACGGCATCCTGAACAGGAAACAACGACGAGTTAGACTTAACAAGGTTTGCAACCGTATTAGCCATTGACTCGTATGTAGTTCGGGAGTCATTCGCCGCTTTGAGGATTGACCGCTGCGCCTCTGCTACATCGCCGAGTCCTTGAACCGAACTTTTTATTGCGCGGTTAACGGTTCGAAATTCTTCGGTTAATGCGTTGATTCTGGTGAGGCTAAATCCGATGCCGATAGCACCGAGCATCTTTGTAGCCGTGTCTTTCAGGCTCTTGATACTATTTTCGACTTTTGCTTCGGATTGTTTGTCGAGGTCATATCCAAGCCTGAAACCGATATCTCTCAACGTTGTCGCCATTACTTCACCTCCCTTGCAAGGTCATTTGCCCGTCCCGCTTCGACGTCCTGCTCCATCTGGTATAGGGCATATAATTTCAACGCCTCATCCAGTGTATAGCAGGTCTTAAGTTCTTGCATCGTTGCGAGACGGGCTTTTATGAGAAGAAACATTCGCAATTCAAGCTCCGAAAAGCCGGATAAATCCAGCGTCCCGTATTTGCTTATCTCGCTGCCGGGGTCTTGATTGCTTCCGTGAGAGGTCCAAATTGGGCAGCGAGCTTCGAGAAAAAACCATTGTAGTTGATACGGATGACTTCAAACGCCAGCTTGAACATATCCTGAACTTCCGTGCAGAAAATTTCGTTGGCAAGGTCTTCCGTAAGAATAACCGCCTTATCGCTGTCTGCCGTCTGAACTGAGATGTTCTGTCCGGCAATGAGCAGGAGCTTCAAAATTTCTTCAAGCTTGTCTCCGGAAAGGGAAGTGAAGGCGTTTGAAATAGTCGGTGCTGCGTCTTCAATATCAATATCAAGAAGTCCCTTGTCGGCACCGACACCACCGAGCATGGGGGCAAGTCCGGTGAGGATGGGAAGAACGAGCGTTGCCAATTCACCGCTTATGTTTGCGGCTTTAAACGCCGGTAGCGGTCGGATATAAAAGCTATTATCGCCGATGACTACGCTGCGTGTTTCAAGTCGTTTCATTGCTTATCTATTCTCCTCGATATTGTTATTATTCGGTAAGGGTTGCGTCGCCGGTGTCAAGCTCCCACTCTCGGTTATTAGTGTCTTTGCCACGAGCGAGGGTAGCCTTCTTGGTTACCCATGCGGCTTCTGTATTGAAGACGGTGCCGCCCTTAAGGTCTTTGATAAGGACAGGGAACAGTCCTTCTCCGTTCTCCCGGTCAACGTCTGCCATGTTGGAGAAAAAGGCGTTGCTTTCGCTTGTCTGAAGCAGGGAGATTTTCACCTTGAAGGTATTGTCCGGAGAAACTGCACGAACAATTTCTCCATCGCAACCGACTTTCTTTGTGATGCCTTCTCCGTTTGCTTCGATGCTCACAAAGCTATCATCGGCAATGCCGGTGACGACGTGAGAGCCGCAAGCAATAGTGACTTCTTTCGGGTTATATGTTTTAACTTTGCCAGCCATATTAGTTTACCTCCTTACATGATAAGGTTTTCATAGTGCAGACTGCCGGTGATTTCAACGACGTGAATAGCACCCGCAAGACGGGCAGAAAACTTACAGTCTTCCAAGACACGGCTGTTTTTCTTTTCACTCGGAATGTCCGCGGCGAGTGGTACGGAAGTGACATATCCGTGGTTCGGAATGCCGTCCGCGCTATACTCAGTCGGGCAGATACCGCCATATCTCTGTCCGTCTTTCAGGGTTGCCAGCATCTGATTTTCAACGAGTCCGATTCCGCCATCTGTGTAGGGAATCTTCGGGTTGACTATCAGCAGATTGACAATGCGCATAGTCATGTCGTTCTGCAGCCAGTCTCTGAAGCGTATAACATCAATCCACTCGCCGCCGTTTGTTTTGCCGCCCATCGTGACTATCTTCGATGCTACGGAGATGACATAGTTGATGTTGGCGGCACCCAGCTTGCTAATGACGGTTGCAGAAAGCTTCGAGGGAGTAATGGAAGACAAAGGCTTAAGCGCCCATGTTTCCTGTCCCGCGTGGTACGACATAGCTTTAACCGCTGCGGCTGCCGCCATGCCATACTTGTTCTCAACCGGAATGTCACTTGCAGTCTGGTCGTCCGTGACTTTGGGATAAAATGCAAAACTGCGGAAATATAATCCGCTTTCAGCTATCGGAGAGTCGGGGTCATCGTCGATGTAACCGCAGATTTTGTTCTGCGTTTCCGTCCACTCGATGACGCTCTTGACTTCCGCCTCGGTAATGCCGACAGGGCAGACACAGTACCATCCGCTTGTGGTAAGTGCCGATTCAAGCACCTGAGTTGCGGTCTGCGCTTCTCCTATGACAGCTACATATACCTCGTAGGGTCTCGGAGACTGAGCAAATGCAACGCGAGCGGCTACGCCGACAGGGTCAGCGCTTTCGCCGGTTGCTTTGAAGCCGAGTGCTGTGATTTCGGCAAGGCTTTTATATACACCGATTGCCGGAGTAGTGCCGACAGGAGCGGCAGGGGCAGGACCTAAAATGAGGATATTGTCGAAATTGGCACTCGTTGAAACGGGCGTGTCAAGCGAAATGTCAACTCTTGCTATCCTGTCAAGATTAAAGCTCATGGGGTGTTATCCTCCTTTATGAGAATGTTATTGATACGTACATTATTGAAAAATTCTTCCTCATCCTCGACAGATTCATCTGCTCCGCGATATCCGGTAGAAAGGGAAGTAAATCGGATTTCTGCTTCTAACATAGCGCGAAACTCATAACTTGTATCGTTGATGAGGTCGGTAAGGTCCTGAACGTTGTTAATCAGGACTATGGCAATATCTTTCGTGTGACAAAATTGCTGCACATACTCCGAACCGAGAAAATCAGCGAACTTCATGAGGTCGTTTGCCGCTGTGTTTTCCATCGCCGGAGTAATGCCGTCGCCAAGGTTTATTTGAGTACCCTGTGTAAAGAGGTCTATCTGAACCATCATTGTCGACGGATAATAACTAACGAGCCTGCCGTTAATCATTTTAGTCGGAGGATTCAATGGACGGTTGACAGTACCGAAGGAAAGCGTTACTAACGGACTTGTCTTTACGCTGTAACTTTGCTTTGCATATACAACAGACGCTTTGCCGTTGAAATATTGCTCCGTCAGCTCATATATAGCCTTTCTCGCTTCTTTCACGTCCATTTAATAACCACTCCTTTATCCTGAAATTACCGGTTTGTCTACGGCGTATGGCGCTGTCTCTGCTTCTGCGACTTCCACGAACTCGCTCTTGCAATGCGAGAGTATAGTGTGGTCCCAATATACTGAGCTTTTACATTCATACCAATGACCGGCATATAACAGCCAGTCTCCACGTCTGCCGGTTGATTGGTCTGCCGTGGTAAGTATCATGTCGCCATAAGCTTTGAGCCGCTTTGTTCGTCTTTCTCCTTCGGGAAGTGCAAGTAATTCGTCAGCGGATAACGGCTGAACATTCAACCGCGTTATAATATCCTCGTAGGTTGTGTGGGAATAGCCGTCAACGACGGTGTCTGCGCCGAAGCGTCTTATTGTAAATTCTCGCCGGAACATTCCGATACCAGCCATATCATTTCTCCCCTTTCTTCCGGATGACATAATGAACTGACTGCCTCATCTGTCCGGTGTCAATCAGCGGTTGTGCGGAGCCTTTCATCTTGATGGTAGATGGTGCGTTTGGCTTGAAATTGCCGTGCCGGATTTTTTCTTGAACGAGCTTTACACCGTAAGCGCCGAGAACTTTAAGTCCTTGTTCGGCGTTACCATTGTTTGCAAGCTGCTTCGCCGCCCTTGTGCAAGCCTCGTTGATTTTTTCTTTGTTGTCATCGACGGTTTGCCGGAGGAATGGTCGTGAGGGTGAAGTAGATGTCCCGAACTCGTTGAAGGCGGCTATCTCGGCAATATCCACACTCCTGCCGTCTTCTCCCGTGTGCATCTTCTTTCCTGCTTGAAAACCGATGAAGACTTCGTTGTCTTTCAGTTTCTCAATTTCTGCATAGAACTTTTTGCCCTCGGGAGTGAGTTTGTCATATCCTGCCATCATGCTTCACCCGCTGACCTTATCGGGATTATTACAAGTCGCCGGATAGTAAGATATGAAAGTCCGTATTGAGTAAGAGCCAGCTCCGCATCCGCAAGCATATTGGTTTGCTGATTGACGGAAAAGCTGACTGATGTTTCGCCCTCGGAATAGCTGCTGACTCTAAGCGAGTCACCAATAGTTCCAAGTGCCGTATCGCCGAGACCGGACATTTTCATGCGATGAGCCGTTAAATATGCGAGTGCCTGTTCGTAGAATCTCCCGAACCGCTTTTCACTTATAAACGGCTTTGTGAGTTCAATCCATTTATTAACCTCCTCGTCTCCGATGCTTGCAAATTCAGTTCCCACTAACCGGAAAATCTCGAAGGCTGTCATGGATGTTACTCCTTCTTCTTTTTGCCGGTTTTAGGCTCAGGCTTCTCGTCCGGCGTTTCGTCGGTCACTTCTTCGGGAGTTTCGTCAACCGGCGGCTCTGTCTTTGCAGGAGCGACGGTGCCGGATTTCTCAACAGCAAGACGTCCCATTTTTACAAGATGCTTAATAGCGGCATTATCCTGATAGGCAGCCTCGGTAATGTTTACTGTTTCATCCGGAAGAATGATGATAGTCCCGATGCTGACAACAGATGCTCCGGTGTTCTTTATATTCATGTGTTGCTATCTCCTTTAAAATAAATACAGAGGGCTTGCATTAAAACAAGCCCTCACTACATTTCGGATGCTTATACGCCGACGGCGATGAGCAGGGACATCGGGTAGTAAATCATCGCACCGGCGATTCGAGATTCGCACGGTATGACAACTTCCAGACCCTGAGTCTGTGCCGGGTACTGAATGAAGGACAGCGGGGTTTCTATGGTCAGCTTGCGAGCGTCGTTCTTGAAGAACAGCGCAACGCCCTGTCCGTCGGAAGCAGCGGCATAGGGGTTGGTTTCTACGGAGTCAGCATCAAGTTCCGGACACGAAACAATCTGCTTGATATCCGGAAGGTTGTCCTGAATGTATTTCAGAAGCGTGGTTGCGGTGCCTTCAATGCGCTTGTTAGCAAGCTCAATATAGGCATAGGACGGGAGAGCAAGGGTGTCAGCTTTTTCGACTTTCTTGGTGGTCGTCGCCATCTGCTTCTGCATTCCGGTTATATCCGCGAGTATTTCATCGGCGGTTTTGTCAGCCCATGTGGTTTTTCCACTTGCGCCGGTAGCAAGGACATAAAGCGGAACGTCGTTGCCGAGAGAAAGGACGCCCTTCAGACCGTTGTCAGTATCGCCGTTCCATGCGATTTTGTTTGTCAGGTAGTCAATCTGATACCGAGCAGATTCAGCTTTGCGGACGTCGAGGTTCTTGCCTGCCATTCGGGAAGCCCTCATCTCCTGTACGGAGTAGCCGTAGCTGTTACCGATGCTCTTAATCATAGCGGTCGTCGGCTTGCCCTTAACGTCAGCACGAGGAAGGTCTGTGGCGTAGTTGCTGATAATCTTCGCCAGACCGACTTTGTCATAGCTGTAATAGGTGACGGTTTCAGCGCCGGGGTCGACTTCGTTGGATATCGGGAAAAGCTGAAGTGCCGTAAATTCCGGATACTGTACGTCGTAGGACTGCGACTTTACATAGTCGAGTTCACGAGCGAAGAATACCGAAGCGGCTTCAGCGTCGTCGAAGTTCATGCTGCGGACACCGGCAATGGAGGCAGGGATGTTAGAAGCGAGCAACGCTTCATAATCTGCCTGGTCATATCTCATATGTTTCTGGTTCATTATATTGTTTCCTCCTTTGCTGTTTAGATAAGCTCAACAGGCGCAACGCCATTGCTTGCTCCACCGATGAATCTACCGCCAAGCTGCATGGTTCCGGTAATATCATTCGTGAAGCAGCCCACATCTTCGCCTGTTTTGATAAGACAAAGCTGGTCGCCATAGGAAGGCTCAACGCCTTCGGGAATGCGAACCCAGATTCTGCCTCTTTTCATTACGCCGACAGTCTGATTCTTCAGAACGCGGGTGTTGCCTTCGAGGTCCTGCTGAGTTGTAAAGCCATTAACGGTAATGCCCTCAAATACCAGTTCGGTAGATTCGGTAACAGGAAGCTTTACATTGCTTCCAGGTACACTACCTCTGATAACGCCCATTCCGAAGCCGAGCTTGCCGTCATTTTCCTCGTTGTTGCGGGAATCCACCTGATAGTGGTACATATCATATATGCCGCCGGGAATACCTCTGTCCGTGGCATACTTGTAGGTTTTCTGAGCTGCCATATTACTTGTCCTCCTTTTTGAGTCTCTTAATCATGCGCTCACGTGCCTCTGCTGCCGAACCAACCGACTTGTCCGCCGGTTTAGAGTCCTTGTTCATCGTCATCTGTTTACGCTGATAGTTGGTGTCTTTGCGAGCGTTGTTCAGGTCGTTTACCGCCATGTCAAAAGCAGCATTGACATAACTTTCGCTTCTGCCGTCAAGGTTAAGAGTGGGTTTCAGCTTCTTGATGATAGCCTTTTTCGCACCCTTGACGCTCATGGATTCGAGTCCGTCCATGTTGAGCCTGTCGCCTACACGGACTACACGAAGCATCTCTCGGAAGTCGTCTTTCGAGTCTTTCCGGTCAGCATTTGCATCCGTCTTCGTGTTGTCGTCTTCATCCTCGACAACCTCATCACCGGAGTCGGCAATAGGTTCAGCGGCAGCCTGAAGAACATCAATTACGCCGAGCAGCGCGTCAATGTCTTCATCCTGCTGTGCGATTACCCCCATAGCAGCGCCGAGGTCTTCCGGGTCGCCTTCGGCATCTCTGCGGTCACGGCGGTCTCTTACCATCTGCACGGCATCTCCATCTCCCGTAGGGGCGGAGGTGATTTCCTCAACCACTTCTTCGACTATCTGTTCTGCAACAGGATTACCGGTGTCCGTGACGGGTTCCTCGGTCTCATCCGCTGCCGGTGCCATGCGCTCTGCGCGGCGCTGCTTGTACGCCTCGACGGCGGCAGTCATTTCTTCAGGACTCAACATGACGCCGTCTTTTCTTTTGGTTTTAGCCATTGTTTTACCTCCTTTAAGGTAGTTGTTTGTATTAGGGTCACGGGCATCAATGTTGAGCCGTGCCTGTTCACCAGCCCTCGCATTGCTGACAAGAGCGAGATGATTAATTACTATGTCACGCTGTATTGCGTCATACGGTTCGCCATTCCATTCTCCCGGCGTATCATCAAGACGCAGATTATATCCAAGCGAAAGCTCTCGCAATCCGCTCTGCTTCATTGCGTCTGTATCGTGTATGACTATTTCAGCTTTGACATTATCGCCGTCCCGATAGCCTGCCGATAAAATTGTTCCTATCTGGGCTTCGTTGACATTATCCTTATCAACGTAACCGGCATCATGAGTTATGATGATTGGTTTTCCTCGGTAGCTGTTCAGGCTCTTTTCGGCGAATACTTCTTCCGGAAGTCTTAACTCCCGCCGTGTACTTCCGTCCGAATTCTTATACTCGAAGACGCCAACAGAAGTGACAATAGGATGGTCTATCAAGAAGTTCTCATCCGTGAAATATGTCTGGTCTAATTTAACGCTGTCGAGTCTTTGTGCAGGATTCTGTTTGTTCATTGTCAAAAGCATTACCTCCTTTTAGCCGTCTTCGGCTGTGTTGTGTTGCTATCAGATAATCCTTTTCATGTATACACTTCCTCCTTGTCGATGATAATGGGAAGGTCGATGGTCTCAAAATCGAAAATTGCAAGAGCAACGCACCGGCATTGATAATCTTCGCCGGGATGACATCGACGTCCGGTTTTTGTATCTACAACAGGCGGGTCGTTCCAACTGAAACGCTTTCCGTCAAGCGCTCTATGACTCGGACGAACTCTGCTGTCTCCGGATGTGGACCACGTGTATTCGGTGACACCGGCATCCTCTTGCTGCTGTCTTGCAATCTGACCGTTGAGCTTCGCAATCTGGTCTCTTGCTATCAATCGGGCATGACTGCGTCCGAGTCGGTAAACCTCTTGAATATCCTTGACTATGCTTGTTGTCGGTTTACCGCTCCGGTATCCCTCCAAAACAAGCTGACGCATTTGTGAAAGACTTTCCTGCGGTATGGTCTTTATCAGCCCTACGTTATTATCAATCCATTCCTGCATCATCTGCCGGAATAATTCACCGGTATAGTAATCGTCTTCAAGCTCAATGCCGAGAGTGGCTTTAACCGCTTTCTTCCATTCGGCTATGCTGAGCTTTCGGGTAAGGTCTGCCATTTTGGCAATCTTATACTCTAAGCCGTACTCGGTTAACTCACGCTGAAGCTCTGCGGCGATTCTGTCAAATACTTTCATCGCGATAGCAAGAAGGTCGGAAGTATCGTCGTGCCGCCGGTTCCGATTCTTTTCCTCGTCCGCGGCATTTTTGATTTCCGGAAAGTGTTCTTTTAAAAGGTTGTTGAGCAATCGCAGATAGGAGTTGGTAATACGCTGGAACTCTCTTTCTGCTTGGTCGGGATATCGAGGAGGACGTTTGTTGTGAAGAACAGCATGGCTCCCGAATTTCTTTTTTAAAGCTTCCTGAACCATTCGCTGGTGCGCAATTTCATTCACGGCATATCCTCCTCAATCCTTACCTCTGCCGTATTTATCAACCTTCATTACGTCCTTCCAGTCTCGGTACTTGTCGCGCTCAACAATGTCGGGGGTGCATGGTTTATCACACCCTTTGTTGGACTGCTTGCAGATGCACACCGTTTTGCCGTTGCGAAAGTCGATATATACTTTGATATACTCTACGCCTATCTTTTTTTCCAAAATACCATCTCCTTTCAGATAACGGCAAAAAAGGCGGCAGTATTACCTGTCGCCTTGTTGGTTTGTGTTTTTGCTGTTGTATTGTCTCCTAACGACTGTCGGGATTTAGCGTTTGGGGTTCTTCAAGATAAAAGGACAGAACGAACAAACCGCCCTTAAATCGCATTTAAAGGCGGTTGTGCGCAGTATTGAGTTTCGAGGAAATTACAAGACCTTCTGCCCATTCTTCCATGCCTCTCTCGCTTGGTTCAGGCTCATACGGTTTGCGCATTCTTCTTCGTCGGGGTCTTCAAGCTGAATGAGGTCGTCCTGCCAATTGCACACGGGACAGATATCATCGTCCCCAGCACTTTTAAAAGTATATTTACCACAAACTGGGCATTTATAGCTTTCTCCGGCTTCAACTATTATTTTATTTTCCTCCATCTTTTTTCTTCCTCCTTTCATAATATGCCATTGCACTCTCATGGTTAGCAGTACCGTTATTTTTTACTTTTGCCTTCATATAGGTGCAAAGATTTTGATTCGGAAATCCTGAAGCGTATTCGGTTGTTTTGGTGTTGTATCTTACGACTTTTCCTTTTTTTGTGCTATATCCGATTATATCTCCACCGCACGGCTGTTGCAAAAATTCAATTCCTGCCTCTAAATACTCTTTTTCGCTTGAATATCCAAATTCCCAGCTGTGTTTATTGTGATGCTTTGCTAACAATTCAGGGGTAGAAAACCCTTTACAAGAATCATTCTCGCCCTGCGATGATACCGGTCTTGGAGCGTTTGCATTACCGGTACTCCCTTGCTTGCCTTCTCCGGAGCTTTGTGTCGCTCCCGTCTGCGCATTTGCTTCAGCACCGGCTTCAGTAGCTTTCGCTGCACTTTCTTTTGAGCCTTCGGACGTGCTTTTCTTTGAGCCTTCGCCGGTCGACTCCTCAGAGGATTCTTCGGGTTCTTCTTTCGTGCTTTCGGTCGTTTTCTCACCGGAACTGCTGCCACCGGAGCTTCCGCTTCCGGATGTAAATTTACCGCTCTCGTCCCGAGGATGGTCTGACTCAACAAAGTCGTCCGCTCTCCTATATATTATAACCGATTCTTCGCCGGATGGCAAGGCATTTTCTTTTAATTTTTCGTCTTCATAAGAATTATTTACCTCGTCATAAAGAACCTCGCTAAGCATTCTTATACTGTCGGCGAAAGGAAGAAACAAGTTATCATTCTCGCCCTGAACCATTTTCAGGACTTCCCCGAGGTCGGTCATCTGAGGCGCTACCATCTCCGAGCGGTCGTCGCATTTTATCTTTCCGTCATAATCGGTAGATAAGTAATACATCGGGACGCCGTATTCTTTCGGGAGTCCGACGCGGACGCCTATCGGAGTTAGGTCCTTCGGGGTGATTCCGAATTCTTCCTGAGTTTCACGTATAGCAGCTTCTTCCGGTGTTTCGCCTTCTTCAATGTGTCCTCCTGCTCCGCAGATTTTATAAGGGCAAAACTCGGACTTGCGAATACCGGTTAGCATTCTGCCGTCTTTGATGATAAGGACGCCTACGGAGTTCGGTTCGTCTTCGTCCTTTTTTATCTCATCTGCAACAGTTCCCGGAGGTTGTATCGTAACCGGTGCGGGAGCGGATTGTTCTGTGCCGCCGGACGCACCGGCTTGTTCAAGATTCTTTTCGGCAGCTTCAACATCGGATTCTGTTACTCCGCCATGCTCACCGAATAAGGAGTTATATAAACTGTCGTCATCTTCCTCAACGATATCTTCAACATCAAATTCCTCGTTGGATGCCAGCTTGCGCCGAACTTCGGACGGGTCAATGGACTGCATATCAACATAAATTTGTGCCGTCTGCGCTTTCGTTAATGCTGTGGCGGCTCTTGTCTGTTCGACTGCCGCTTCTTCCGTTTCGCTCAAACTCCATAGCGGATTGAAAGACAATTTGTATTCGGGTTCTTCTTGCAGTTCTCCGGACGAAACACCGGCGCGGTAAATAACATCAAGCAAGTACCGGAAATTTCGTTTGAGCATTAACTTTTGAATTCGCTCTACGAAGTTATAGTAGTTTTCAAGGTCGCTCTCACCGGTTGCGTTCATTCCGGTAGGGGAGCGTCCAAAAAGAATCGTCTGAGGAATGTTTGTCAATGCCGACAGCATATTACAGGTCGACTCAATTACATCCTTAACACCGGAGAATTGAAAGGTTTTGAAGTCATAGGTTTCGCCCTCGGCGTCAATAGCGATGCTGTTTAGCAGTCCCCGCGCCATGTCAATAACTTCGAGTCGCTTCAAAACTTCATTCTCGCCCTGCTCAGTTGCGAGGAGCTGGGCAAGATTCTTCATGGAGTAAATCGCCTGTACGCTTCTTTCAAGGAGCTTGACGGCATCGGTGTGCGCTGTCGTCGTTTCCCTTAACGCTCTTTTAATGCGTACATACTCCGGCATTCCCCAGAACTGATATGTTGATTGAGACACCTGTTCCGGAAGAATACCGTTTTTGAAAACGAGGCACCGGCTCTCATGTACTTTAAACGAACCGAACATACTGTTGACATAATAAAATTCCGGTTCTCCGAAGCGAGATATCCTGTTTTTCTTTCCGTCGTTACCGTAGTCTTGCAAATAGAGGCTTACATAATCCGGCTGTACGACTGCTCGTTCAAATACACGAAGTTCATCAATACTCCGAACATTTTCCCAATCAACAGGGTCTTCGAGTCCTTTGCCGTCATCGATGAGCATTACAATAATTGAACCGCCGTATAGCCTCGCCCATTTAATAGCAGCGGTTGCCTTTTCTTCCCATTCGAGAATATCTAAAGCTTCTTCCGTAAAGGCTACAAGCTCATCGTTCTTAAGATTGAGGTCAAAACCATGCTTTACTGCTTCTTCTGCCGGTGTATCGACGATTTTGGCAAATAAACCATTGCCCTCATAAAGAGTAGTAAGATGGTAATCGGGAACATACGACTCTTGCTGAAATACATATGCCTCGGAGTTGTCTTGTTTCGTTCCGAATTTATTCAGAACATTTGTATATCCATCTTCCCTGTTAGGGCGAACCGCTTTGCCTTTGTTTATTTCATCGAGAACCTGACGTCCTCTTATACTTTCCTTGCTCAATGGCACTCTCATTATAAGTGCTTCCCCCTTTTCTCAGAGTAGATGTTTTATGTCAAACGTGCCGGCGAGTTCGCTGAATGCGGCGCTTGTAGCGTCTACCATGTCCTTGTATCTTCCCATCGGGAACGATTCGAGCTGACTGAGATATGTCTCGTTCCATGCTCCGTATACAATATCAAAATTACCGGCTTGCCATTGCGCGGCTACCGGTTCGGCTCTCGCTTCCTTTGAACCGGTTTCGGCAACCGCCTTAACTGCAAAACCGGATAAGAATTTGATATAACTCTGCGCTTGGTCTTTTCCGGCTTGTCCTGGGTCTTTCGGTATTCGGATGTGTACTCGCTTGCGTTCGGCTCTGTCTTTTTCAGCCGTGAGTTTTATCAGTTGTCGGACTTCATTTGCTGCCATGCGGACGTTAATAACATCCGCAACGACATATCTTCCGTTGCTGCGTTTCCCGATTAATACACCGGCGGTATAAGCGGGGTCGCCGCCCTCGTCTTCGGATGTTGCTGCAAGGTCCCATCCCCTCGCCCATGACACGACGTCTTCCGGCACGAACTGAAGAATAGAACCAAGCTGTGTTCGTTTGAAATATAATCCCGCTGCCGGTTTTATCTTCCAGTTTCCGAATAAAAGCCGTTCTCGTTCAACAATCGGGAGAGCTTTAAGGTTCGCAAGATAAGACGGGTTCGACTTAAGCAATATCTGGTTATCATAAATCGTACTTGCTATAAAAGTTACCGACTTCGGTTCTCCGAGTTCTTCCGGAGTAACAAGGTTAAATTGCTCAATCAATTCTTCCTTTGTGTCAGCCCAATTAATAATCTCATCCCGTCGAAGCATCCAGCGAATTTTGCCGGAACGCTCTTTGATAGGATAGCCGGTTTCGCTGTCAATCCACCATTCTATGAACTTTGCTACCCAGCTTTCGGGGTCAGGATTGCACGATGCTCTCACATACGGGGTTACACCGCAAGTTGAACGGTTTCGGGAAAGCATATAAAAGAATGTTTTTTCGGAGAAATGAGTAAGCTCATCAAAGTATAGTCCGCATATCTGCGAACCTTGCCACTTATGGACGTCTTGGTCTCGCTCAATATGTGCGAAACTTATCTTTGATATTTCGCTTCCGTGCTTGTCTCTGAATACCCACCGGCTTCTGCCGAGCTGAGGAAAGGCGTTCCGAATGCCGCCATATAACTTGTTGCTCTCGTCCCAAAGACCGCCCTGCGAAAAAATCTGGTTATGATTCTTGCGGAAAAATACCGCACCATAACCTTCTTTGTCTTTCCATCGGACAGCATCAATCAGCATTCCGCTGGTCTTGCCGCCTCCGGCTGCTCCGCCGTAAATACATATTTGAGCAGACGACTGTAAGAACCGTTCCTGCGCTCCTTTTTGCGGCGCAATGATTCTTTTCTTACTCATCGTCATTGTCCTCTAATCCGTTGTCCGGAACATAGATGACAACATCTTCGCCGCTTTCTTCCGACTCGACTTTTTGCCGGTAATCTGCCAAAACATCAGCTCTTGCGAGGCGTTCCAACTCGGCTGCTATTCGGATAAAGTTAGAAATGTCCTTGTCATCCATGTTAGCGAAGTCTTTGTTTTCAAGGGCTTTATACGCCGCATTCTGCAATCGCATTGAGAGGTTGATGTGGCGTTCATTCATCTTGCGCCGCTCACGAACTGCATCTTTGAAGGCTTCTTTTTGGATGTCATTATCAAAAGCCCGACAGCGTTCTTCCCAATACCACTTAGCTTTCCATCGGGAAATTAACGGTCTACTTTTGGATAATGTTTTGCATACGCCTTCAACAGTTCGTTTTTCCGAGTCGCGGTAGGTTTTAAACGCTTGCCATGCTGCTTCCGTTTCGCCTATCTGCCGCTCCCAAAGACGAGGTTCTTCTGCGGATTTTCTTCCCGCCATTCATTCCTCCCTCCTTTGAGTTGTAAGATGTGGCTACACGGCGATTCCCTCCGCTATCGCTACTTTCTTCGTGATTATTGTTGTTACCGGTAAAATAATAGCTTCATATGCGACTTTAAGTATTACCTGAGTAATTCCCATAATTAGCAGCGTTTTCGGAGGCATCGCTCCGATAAATGCTAAAGGAATAAATATAGCGCTGTCCGTTATTTCTCCGAGTAAGCTTGACAAAATCGCTCGCCATGCAAAACCTTTCATGCCCTCATGTTTCTGCTTCATTCGGCTGAACACCTTGTCATTCACGAAGTCGCCGACAATATAAGCAATTACAGAGGCAACAAACATTCGAGGCGTATTTCCGAGTACCGTTTGAAATGCTTCTTGATTTTGCCAATAGTCGGGAGCTTTTGTCGCGATAGCAATTTGAAATATAATCACCATAAAAAGGTTCATGCCGAAGCCGAGATAGCACGTGAACCGGCTCCACTTGTAACCATACACCTCAGAGAAAAGGTCGCTGAGGATGTAAGTTATCGGGAAGACAATCACCGCGCCGGTCATCGTGATTCCGAAGGGTAAAAGGAATTGCTTCGAGGATATTATGTTGCTCACGAGGAGAGCAACGACGCTTATCACCGTTAGGATAAGTTGAATAGTCGAGACATTCTTTTTTTCAATAATGGTTTTTTTCACTGTGGTTTCCTCACTTTCGTTTTTTTAAATCAATAATATTATAGAGCTGTATGACTATCAATATTAAATTGAGTAACCATACGCTCAAAGCGTTAATCATTATTCCGTATATTACAAATAATACCGCTCCTATCGCATTGACGGCTCTTATTTGTACGGGTTCTTTAAAAACAAAGGACAGTAGGACAATTATGGTTGCTACTATCCCTATTACTTCAATCGCCATAAGCGTTCCTTTCCGAAACGAAACCGTCTTCCTTTATCGTTTCTATCGGAAAATGACTGTCGCTTAACACCGTTATCTTTAAGTGTTTGGGGTTATAAATTTCTTTAAATAATTGAAATACAGCATTACAAAGGTTTTCGGTTGTTAATTTCTTCCCGTTTAAGTCCTTTTTAAAATAATGCTCTAAATCGTTGAAGTCAACAATAGTTTTATCGAGTTCGACTTCGCAAATGACCGTTGCCCTATAATAGTTAGGTCCAAGCGGACATAACGCTGTAACGGGAGCGGTAAACTTCATACGTGTAATGCCATCGGCATTGGAGTAGGTTTTCATTGGTTTTCTTCTCCTATTTCATAATTTTATATATCGAGTATTCGTGCGTATTGCGCCCAGACAGCAGCATTATGATTATGTAATGCAACACCATCTATTCTTTTATTTTTGCGATTTATGTTTTTTCCGTTTCTGATTAATGTGTTCCCGCTTATATCAAACCACTCCCCGAATCTCCCCCCCACCGTCCAAGTGGTAGAATCAATCGAGTCAAACTGATATTGTTTAAACATTCTGGTATCCGTATATCCGAGTCCGTGAATTTTTACATCTTTTTTGTGGGCATAGTCAATAAACCACGGGAACATATCTTTATACTTTTTGCTTCGGCTGCTCACTATACCGCCGAGAGATACATACTTATACTCATCGCACATACGCTCGAAGTATTTCCATCCTCGGCTTATATGCCACACGGGGATACATTGTTTTCCGGTACGTTTCTCTATTCTTTTTCTTATTTCTTCAACTTTGTTAATGCCGACTATTTTATCAATGTCAAGTTCAAAAAAATAGTGTATATTGTTGTCATTAATAAACTCAATATACTCATCAACATATCTGCTCCACTCATCTAAGGTTACGGTATGTCCCTTTGTAAAGAACGTAAATGCTCCACTATCACAAAGAAAATCCTTGCACCAGGAGCATCTTGTTAATTCCATTACTTTTTCTTGCGTGCTACTGCTCCCTCGACAAGCCGCAAAAGAAAATAGTATATATGGCGGTTGTGCATATTTTATAGGTTCTATTAAGCTTTCCACTCCCGCAAGATATAGTTTCATCGATTGTCTACTCCTGTATCAAGTGTCGAGCATTTTCGCATATTGAGTCCAAACTTTCAGATTAAGGACATTGAGTTTAGGTCCGTCTATCGTTTTGTCGGGAAACTCCTTTCTTACTTGACGCATTGCATTATTTTTATATTCGAAGGTGTTACCATATCGTGAGCCGACATTCCAAGTGGTTGAGTCAACCGAGTCAAAAGGGTATAATTTAAATTTATTTGTATCGGTATAACCGAGTCCGTGTATGCGGACGCCTTTTTTATGCGCATGGTCGATGAACCATGGAAATAATTTTTCGATTGTTTTTCCGTTGGGGTTCTTTGCAATACCTCCAAGAGAGACATATTCGTACTCATCACACATACGCTCAAAATAAGCCCACGCCCGATTGATGTGCCATACGGGAATGCTTTGCTTTCCTGTGCGTTTTTCTATCCTTCTCCGATATTCTTCCACCTTTTCAAGTCCGACTATTCTGTCGATATCAAGTTCAAAAAAATGGTGAACATTATATCCATTGATAAACTCGATATATTCATCTATGTACCTATCCCATTCGTCCAGCGTTTTTGACCGTCCTTTTGTGAAAAAGGTGAACGCTCCGCTGTCTAATAGATAGTCGTTACACCACGGACGTGTAACGCAGTCCATGATTTTTTGCTGAGTTTTTTCAGCTCCTCGGCAAGCTGCAAATGAAAACAAAATATAGGGGGGCTGCGCTTCGTTAAACTCCTCGATATGACTTTCTACACCGGCAAGATAGAGTTTCATGGTTCGTCAAACCACTCGCCGCAATGTGGGCATTGAATACGGTTAGGTTCTTTGTGTTGGTCTGGGTCAACCGCCTTTTCTTTCAAGTAATCATCAATATTAATTTCCGGAAGTTCAAAGAAACCGAATTTCTCCATGTCAAAATCTATCTCACCGAGTTCAATATTTAAAGCTGCAAGGTCCCAGTCGGCGAACTCGTTGGTCTTGTTATCAACAAGTCTGAACGCCTTGACCTGTTCTTCATTATTGTTTTCATATTCTTTAATATCGCCGATAGGCATATAAATTATTTCCATTGGTTTATCCTTTCGGTATTAACAATATAGTATTATATATTACGAAACGGTAAGATAAGAACAAAATAAAAAAGACGGGAACTCCCGCCTTTGTAATTATACAATATTTTCAGCTTGCATTATATCATATATCATAGCGACAAGTCAATGACATTTTTTTGACACTTGCCATATTACCCTTGTTCTATCCATCCGAATAATAATGCGCTGAGGTCTTGTAAGGCGGCTCGATTATACCGGTAGACGGTTCTTTCATCGACATAAAACGCTTCCGCAAGCTCTTGTACGGTTTTTTCATTATCGGCAAGATATAAGTAGTATACAGTTTCCCACTTCCTGACGACTTCCGGTTTTCCCGACGACTCACACCGGAATCGATAATACTCCAGCATCTTAGTAACATGGTTTAATATCACTCTTACTTTACCGGTTCTTTCCTGAATAGACTCAACAGACAGCGATACACTTTCCTTTCCTGCACCCATTAATTCTATAAGTGTTTGCAGTTCCATGTCTTCGTCAAGCTGAATTGCGTCGAAGATAGCGTCTTCAGAATACTTCACCAATCCTCTATACTTTTCCAAAAGAAGACGGGTGTTGTATAATCTTTTATCCCGATTCTCTTGCCGAACCACTTCAATTTCTTTCCGATATGCCTCAATAGCAGCCTGTGAAGCAACTTCGGTGATTTTCTTTAGCTGCGCATTCGTTAAGCTTATGTTTTCGCTCTTATCTTTTGTTGCCATGTGTTGCTCCCTCCATGAGATTAACTATACCGACAGCCGTTCCCGCGTTTCATGAGAACGGCTGTCAGGATAATGGTTCATAGTCCCAGACTAATACATATCGCTTCGTTGAGTTTTTCTTCGGCATCAGTATTTATTACCGTTCCGAGATAGTTAATCAGATTTTCTTTTCCGATTGTAAGTATATCCTCTAATATCGCAACGCTTGGTTTCTTCAGCCCGTGTTGCGGTCCAAGTCGGACGTGTGTAGGAAGATGTTTTTTCTTGACACTCGTAATTACTGCTACAATAACGCTGCTGCTGTTAATGTTGCCCTTGTTGTTTTGAAGGATAATGACGGGGCGAAATCCTCTTTTAGAGCCGTTTCCAGCGTTTCTCAGGTCTGCGAAGAAAATATCGCCTCGTCTCGGCTGAATACTACCGTTTCTCAACCGGTATTCCTTTTTCAGCTTCTATTCGGGCGTTGTTCGCCTCTTGCAGCAGCATTAAAGTTTCATCGAGCCTTATTCCGAGTGCTTGCCGTTTTCCATCAACCGTAAAGTTTATTGATAAAACTCCATTTTCCCAGCTCGCCATTATAGTACAAGCGGTCTGCGTTTGTCTGAACTCGTCGTCATGAAATAAGGTGTGTACGCAGTTTGCCTCAAGCTGTACGCCATCTTTGACTCCGCTGACATCTTCGGGAATACGTGTTATTTCTTCCATGCTCATCCTCCTTAAAAGGGCAGAGACTCGTTTTCCGGTACTTCTTCAAGGTTCGCGGTTTCTTCTTGCGGTTCCTGAGTGCCCTGCGGTTCTTCTGTCGGGATTACGCCCTGTTCTCGGGCTTTGTTCGACTTCGGAAAATTAACGTCGCTACAAACAATCTCAACCACCTTGCGCTTATTCCCATTTCTGTCCTCATAGCTGTTGGTGGTTAAATATCCGGTGACTTCCATTCCGTCACCCTTCCTGAAATTTCGGCAAATAAATTCTGCTTTTGAGCGCCATGCTACGAAGTCATAAAAATCCGTCTTGTCATTCGTATTGGGACGGTCTACCGCTAAAGAGAATTTGCATACCGGTACGCCGCTCTGTGTGGTCTTTAAATCCGGGTCTCTTGTGAGCCGTCCGGACGTTGCTGTTATATTCATGTTGTTAACTCCTGAATTATTCTGGTTTGCCTCTGAAATCCGCCTCGGCTATTTCTCGACGAAGGGCTTTGTTTTCTTTTATATTAAGCAATGGTTGTTCTGAAATGCCCATCTCGGACAATTTATCCCTTGCTCTTTGTAAAGGCACGTTGTTACATACCTCAACCAGCCTTGCGTAAAATCTCAAAAGTTTTCTTGCGGTAAAGCCTTCCTGCGTAAATAGCGTGAACAAAACTAAATCAATTTGGTTTCGTTCAAGTTCGGATATTACTTGCTCTACATAAGCTTCGGCTTCGGATGTATTCATTTGTTCCCCTCCGCTTGGACTCCGACTATCTCAACTTCCACTCTCGGTTCATCGCTGTACCACTTACTGACCGTGACATCAACCACCTGAACGTCATCGCGATAAGCAACGGAGTTAAGCGAGTCAAGTATCGATTTAACTACATTATCGCAGTCGGGCTTTTTTGTCGGTCGAATTATTCCTTGCCTCATCGCCTCCTTTTGCTTTTTACTCTTTGAAACAGGGATACCGTAAAAAGCTGTGATACGCACTATAAGCATGGCGTCGTCCGGAAACTTAATACCTCGGCATTGCTGCTGATATTCCATGCGTACAAGGTTCTCATAGATAACAGTTCTTCGCGGTGTTATCGCCCGGACGACGCCTCCCCTCGTGCTGAACTGAGGTCTGCCTTTGCCATGTGGTTCTCCGGCGATGGTAAACTTAGCTGTCATCACTATATTATGCGCTGGGCTTTAATACATATCTGGCATAGCGTTTGTCGCCGTTTGTTTCGGTAACAGAAACGATGTTGTGTCCGCTCTTTCGGAGACTGTAAATTATTCCGGATAACCGAGTGGCGCGATATAGCCTTATGGCGTCCCATGAGGTTATGCTGCCGAATTGTTTCAGGTGTTCAAGTACCTGTTGCCTCTGAGTTACTGTGTTCATTCTTATTCCTCCTCGTCTTTCTCGTCCTTCTTTGTAGTGGTTCTTGGTTTTGTGTAGTCTATGTAATATTTGTAGCTTCGTTTTCCCTCGGTTCGCTCCCGAAGCTGTCTCACGGTGTAGCCGTTTTTTATGAGGATAGCTGCAACTGCAAGCCGGTCCTCCTCGGCGAATATTTCAATTTTACTCATTAATCACCCTCCAAAAATGTCTTCATTGCATCGAACCTTTTCTTTGCCTCTATCTTCCGGAACGATGCTCCTGTAAATCTTACCGGATAACACATTTCAAAGATACGGTCATATATTCGGCGGTATCGTATGTCGTTTGTCCTCTGCATCTCGCTTAATTCGAGGTTGGTTGTCAATATCATCGGCATATTGCTCCGATATCGGTTATCTATATAAGTATAGACTTTTTCCAAAGCGAAGTCTGAACCGCTTTCAACTCCGAGGTCGTCGATAATTAGCAGCTTTGTGCTATCGAGTTTTCGGGAAACTTCCTCGTCGTCCGCTTTAAAACTACGAGCTTTTTCCATCAGTTTTGCAAAGGAAGTCATAACTACCGATATTTTACGATTGAGTAAATCGTTTGCAATACAAGCCGCTGCAAAGGTCTTACCGGTTCCGACATCCCCATAGAATAACAGTCCTTGGTTATTTTTAAGCATTTCCTCAAAGTTGTCGGAGTACCGCTTGCATAACCGGAAGATTTTTTCGTTTTCTTTTGTTGTCCGGAAAGACTCAAATGTCTGGGACTTGAACTTATCATCCATTAAACTCGTTATCTTAAGGTTATGGATATATTCGTCCCGCTCCTGCTCCTCCTTTCTCCGTCTTCTTTCGTCTTCAGTCTCTTGCTCGCACTTACAATAACACGGAACAATAAACTCACTATCCGGTTTAAATGGATGTTTCGCTTTACGGCGTTTTGGTGTATGACATTTCCCGCAGTATAACAATCCATCATCGGGGTTAATATAATCCTCATCGAAAACTTTTTGTTTTTCGTAAGCATCCTCAAGTACTCCGGCAACTATCGGTCCTAATGCTGCAAAGTCTCTTTCATCCATTTTTTGTCACCCAATCCTTGAAGGGGTCATCGGGATTAAAGTCTATCGGAGCGCTGTCGTTACTGATAACCGGAGTGCCGTAGTCATCCTTCCACCGTTCTTGGTTGAGCCATGTCGCCGGATGAGGAATGAATTGTCCGTGGTCTTTATTCCATTGTTCGCACTTTTTAGCCCTTGCAAGTCCCTCCATTATTTCGTCAAATGTTTTTTGCGTAGGAGATATCCTTTTCCATATAGTTTTAGCTTTCGCCACACCGGCTTTACGCGGATATGCCGCATAGAAGATATCAAAGCGTTCTTCTATGAGACTTTTCTTTTTCGGCTTCTCCTCCGAATCCGGCTCCTCGTTTTCGTTTGCTTCGCCGTTTGCTATATTGTTTGCCATCGGTTTTGCCATGGCAAATTCATTTTTGCTCTTTTGAGTGTATCTTGCATCAGCTCCTTTTTTTCCGGCGGTTGCCCTTGCTTCACTTATTAATCCGTCTTTAACCATCCGCTTTTGCCATAACCGGTCATTGTCTAAATGCAGTACCTCGTTTGCTATCAGCTCGTCGAGAGCTTCCTTAATTTCTTCGGCATCGAATGGAAGATGGAGCGCCAGCTTGATAGCAAAGTTTGCGACAGCATCGGGAGTCTTCAGGTCCTTCGGTAATAATGTGATAGCTCCGTATTCTTTTTGCTTGTGAAGCACACACATTAACATTACATAAACACCGATGCTCCCAGCGCTGCACTCCCGAAGCTTTTCATCTGAAAGGAAGTCCATAACATACAAAGGGATGTATGGCTGGTCTCGTAACGCCATCTATATTCACCTGCCTTTCTGACCGGCGGCAGGGTTGTACCTGCCGCCATACATCCTTATACGTTTATGCTTCGGGGTTTTCCTGTGCCTCCGGCACGGTTTCTTCGGTGTCCTCGGCGGGTTTCTGTGGATTATCTGCAATCTCATTCAGCTTTGCCAGAGCGTTGTTTACATCCGAAACTTTCATGCCGTTGGTGCTGTCGAATCCGAGTTCCTTAATTACTTCTTTGACAATATTGTTTCCGTCCTTGTCAAAGAGCTTTTTGGCAGTTCTGAACATTTCCTGCTTCTGAGACGTCGTTGCTTCGAGGTCTTCTTCGGCATACACAACCGTTTCATTTGAGTTTATCTGCTGCTCATTTCCGGACGAAGTATATTCAACCGGAACTGCGCCGGATGCTACCATTTCCTCCTCGGAATATACTCCTTCGTAGTCTTTCGGGAAAGCATCTCGGACGCATTGCGAAACAGCTACCTTGTTTATCATCGTGGCGGGTTTTGTTTTCCAGCTCGCCATTCCTTTGTTATACTCGTTGAGGTCAACCTCTTTGAAGGCGGTACGTTCTTTGCCTCCTCTGAGGAATGTTATTCGGCACCAGCCGCCGAGTAATTCTTCGCCAGGATATTTGCACGTTCCTTCTTTTTGCACAATGCTGTTTCCACGGCGGACTGTAATGCCATCTGTCTTAAAGAGATAGTCGGGATTAGCAAACGCTCTCCGCAAATAAGCGTCTTTCCCGACAACCATCTGCGCCGGTTCGTCTTTGCTGAATTTTATGAGGTACACCTCGCCGTTTACAAGCGGGTTGAGGTTCTGTCCTTTACAAGTATTCATGAAGAATACTACTTCTTGGTTGCTAACCAAGTCTGCCCGTCCTCTTACGAGGTAGTTTTTTACGAACTCGAGGTCTAACTCGACGGTTGTTCCGAACACCTCATAGCTTACCGAAAGAGCGTTCTTTTCGGCTTTACTTAATGCTGTACTCATCTTAATTCCTCCTGTTTTGGTTTAGATTACTTGCGGAATCTCATCTGAACGGTTTCTTTAAACTCAATGCCGGGGATTTTTATCCTGCCGCTGGTCGCCCTTATGAGCTTCATAACCGCTGCCGTATCAACCGGTCTGAGTTCCATGCCTTCCATCATAATCGGGACCTTTGTATTATCAACAGAGGTAATTTCCCAGTCTTTAACGGTGGATACGCCCTCAACCTTTGGCTTCTGGCTTGCAACAGAAACGGTCGATGCCGCTTCCTCAATTATCTCGGCTTCTTCGGCTATGGCTGCCGCCATCTTCATGTTTCCGCTTTTTTCGTGTTCTATGGCTTCCTGCATACG